>QWCO01000048.1_pt1 | contig 64525 bp, 59 predicted proteins | sample 1972611 | NCBI WGS metagenome assembly QWCO01 (sample SAMN09866706, study PRJNA288562) | Human oral metagenome isolate term1_saliva, whole genome shotgun sequencing... | reverse complement strand
CCAACTATATAATGAAAACTTTTAGTATATTTACAGAAAATTTATAGAAATAATGAATATTATACTTAAAAAATCCCTGAAAAAATTGAACACTTTTGGCATGGATGTATATTCTGAATATTTTGTGGAAGTACATAGCGTAGACGAATTAAAAGATGCAATAACTTTTGCAAAAAATAAGAATTTATCAATATTATTTTTAGGAGGAGGAAGTAATATTTTATTTACTAAAAATTATGAAGGAATTGTAATATTATTGAGAAATAAAGGGATTTTGGTGGAAAATATGAAAGATGATGAAGTTTTAATTTCTGTACAGGCAGGAGAAAATTTTCATCAGTTTATTTTATGGTGTTTGGAGAAAGGATATGGGGGCTTAGAAAATTTATCATTGATACCTGGGAATGTAGGAACTACTCCTATACAGAATGTGGGTGCCTATGGAGTAGAAATAAAGGATATATTATATTCTTGTAAGGCTCTTAATTTAGAAACTCTTTTGGAGGAAAAATTTAGTAATATAAAATGTAATTTTGGTTATAGAGAATCTTTTTTTAAAAGAGAAGGAAAAGGAAAGTATGTAATTACAGAGGTGTGTTTTAAATTAACTTTAAAAAATCATAAATTAAATATTGGGTATGGAGCTATTCAGAAAAAATTAGATACAATGAAGGTGAATCTACCCACAATAAAAGATATTTCCAATGCAGTTATTAGTATAAGAACAGAGAAATTACCCAATCCAAATGTGCTAGGAAACTCTGGAAGTTTTTTTAAAAACCCGATAGTAATGATAGATAAATTTGAAGAATTAAAAGAAAAATATCCTGAAATTCCACATTATTTAGATAATAAAGGTGTGAAAATTCCTGCGGGTTGGCTAATAGAAAAGGCAGGTTGGAAAGGCAAGCAATTAGGAAATGTAGCGATCCACCATTTGCAAGCATTGGTAGTTATTAATGTAACAGGAAATGCAACAGGACAGGAGATTTTTGATTTTTCTTCACAAGTTATACTATCTGTAAAGGAAAAATTTGGAATAGAATTAGAAAGAGAAGTAAATATAATTTGATAGAAAAAGATGAATCAATTAGGGAATTTTTTGACATTAAATACTTTTGGTGAGAGTCATGGAGAAGCTTATGGTGGAATTATTACAAATTTTCCATCGGGGTATGAGGTGGATTTTGAGGAAATTCAGAGAAATTTGGATAGAAGAAAGCCAGGTCAATCGGAAATTACCACTCAGAGAAAGGAAAATGATGTTGTAAAATTTGTTTCGGGGATTTTTGCTGGAAAAACTACGGGACTACCTATTGCATTTGTTATAGAAAATAATAATCAAAGAAGTAAAGATTATTCTCATATAGAAAATTCTTATCGTCCGAGCCATGCAGATTTTACTTACGATAAGAAATTTGGTTTTCGAGACTATCGTGGAGGAGGAAAATCTTCGGCAAGAGAGACAATGAATTGGGTGGTAGCAGGAAGTTTGGCCAAGCAAATTTTACCAAATAATATTAAAATAAATGCATATGTGTCGTCTGTAGGAGATATTTTTTGCGATAAGCCTTATCAATATTTAAATTTTGATAAAATTGAAAATAATATTGTTCGTTGTCCAGATGAGAAGATTGCAGAAAAAATGATTGAAAAAATAAGAAAAATAAAAAAAGAAGGTAATACAATTGGGGGAACAATTACTTGTGTTATCCAGAATGTTCCAATTGGGATTGGAGAGCCCGTTTTTTTGAAATTGCAGGCCGAATTAGCTAAGGCTATGCTCAATATTAATGCATGTAAGGGGTTTGAGTATGGAAGTGGTTTTCGTGGTGCAGAGATGATAGGTAGTGAGCATAATGACCTTTTTAATTCTGATTTTTCTACAAAGACAAACTTTTCAGGAGGCATACAAGGGGGAATATCTAATGGAATGGATATTTATTTCCGTGTGGCATTTAAGCCAGTGGCAACATTACTACGCCCCCAAAATAGCATTGACAAGTTTGGAAATACCATTGTTTTGGAGGGAAAAGGTCGCCATGACCCTTGTGTTGTTCCTCGTGCAGTCCCTGTCGTAGAGGCTTTGGTAAGTTTTGTCTTGGCAGATTTACATTTGATAAATCAATCTCGCAAGGAGATTTAATTTTCTTCTGAAAATAAGCATTTCAAAATGATAGATGCTTGTTCTTGGTAGCCAGTAGGAAGAAAATGGACATTGTCTTTGTTGGCTTTTTTCTCAGTTAATTTTTTCTGAAAATACCCTTTTCCACCCAAAAATTTATATAAATTAAGAAAGGCTGTGTTATTCTCTTTGCTAATTTCTTGTATCCAATTAGAGATTTTAGCAATTTTATTGGGATTAATATTATTATCTGTTGGAGAAATTAATAAAATTGGTAAATTATCATTGTTTTCTCTCAGTTTTTTTATCAAAGTACGAGCATTTGCTTTGAATTCTGTTTCAGAGGTGTTATTTAGTGACTCATTGGTTCCTAATGCAATGATTATGAAATGAGGTTCGGTAGCCTTTAATTGCTTTATTTGGAGAGGGTATTTGATAAAATCAGCATAGGTTGCTCCATTTACACCAACAGAATTGAATATCACTCCCTTTTTTGCACCAGATTTTATGAATTGAAATCCATAGAGAATATTATTTTCTCCGATTATTTCCATTAAAAACGATTTTTGAAGAGAAGGGTAGTTGATTTCGTTGATAGATTTCAGTTCGCCACAACTTAAAATTTGAGTATAATTTTTAAAATTATTATCATAGAGATAATCAACATTTTCAACATTGATAATTTGCCCTGCTTTTGGATTTTTTACAGATATACCATTAAGTTGGAGTAATCTTGTTGTTACGATATTGAATTTTGATGCCAACTCAAAGTAGTTTTCACCTTCTTTCACAATATATTTTTGGAGTGTTTTCCTTGGTTTTATGTAATCTTTCAGACTTTTTGAAGATTGCAAAATGTTATATTGGCTATGGGTGGGTTGTCCAAAAATTTTTACTTTGTCGAAGGAATCATCAGTATTTTTAAAATCAATTTGAATAATGGAATTTTCGTTATTTCCCATCACAAATCCCATAGCACCTATTTCTTTATAAATATCTTGTTCGTAGGAAGTTCTAAATGTATGCCAAGCCATGTTGGTATAGGCTTCAAAATCTAAATTTCCATTTGAATTCGCTAAAGGATAAGGAAAAACGAGCCCTCGTCCTGCGTTTCCGTAATTATTTTGAAAGTAATTTCTTAAAACTTCAGAAATATACCCTCCTTGAATATGAGAATCACCGATGAGCAGTATATTGCAGACTTGTTTATTCGTTTTCAAATGTTCTAAAAATGGTTTGATATTTTGATAATTTTCTATTTTTTGAGCAGAAAATATGTTGTAAAAACATAAACAAATGGTAAAAATAATCTTGAGCATTATTGTAATGATTTTGAATTGTAGCAAAGATAGTTTAAGTTTTCAATAGAAACAATTATCTTTGCCAAAATTAAATATGATGAAGATTGTAGGATTAAATTTTGATATTTATTGGAAGGATAAAAAGACTAATTTTCGGCAAATAGAGGATTATTTGGAGATGATAGAAGCAGATATTTTTGTACTTCCAGAGATGTTTTCCACAGGTTTTTGTATGGAAGCTGAAGAGATATCCGATAAGGAAAATGAGAGTTTGGAGTGGATGAAATCCTTTTCTAAGAGAAAAAAAACAGCGATTGCAGGGAGTGTTTCGGTATTTGAAAGTGGAAATTTTTATAATCGTTTTTATTTTGTGAAGCCTAATGGAGATGTTACTTTTTATGATAAGAGACATCTTTTTTCTTATGCGGGAGAGGATAAAATTTATACCAAGGGTAAGGAGCGAGTTGTGGTGGAGTATCTCGGAGTGAGATTTTTGTTGCAAGTCTGCTATGATTTGAGATTTCCTATTTTTTCAAGGAATAGGATGGATTATGATGCCATTTTGTATGTCGCCAATTGGCCTAAAACTCGTATTGATGCGTGGTATGCACTACTAAAATCTAGAGCAATAGAAAATCAATCATATGTTTTCGGAGTAAATAGAATAGGAGTGGATGGAAATAATATCCCTTACGAGACAAGTTCATATTGTTTCCGATATGATGGAGAACTAATATCTACAACTGATAAAAATATTATTTCAGCAAATATAGATATAGTTGATTTACATATATTTAGAGATGATTTCCAGTTTTTGAAAGATGCTGATGATTTTAGTTTTTATTAATGACAAGATTTGTGAGGTTTTTTATCTCCATTTTTGTGTATTTTTAGAACTTCTTTTTTAGGAGAAAGGTAGGGAATACCCAATTCTAATCCTCGTAAAATGAAAATTCCCCCCATAATAATCATTAAAAAAGGAATTATTTTGAGTATTTTTAGCCTGAATGCCTGATTAATCAGGTCTCCTAAGGTAACGATGGCAAACATAAAGGGAATAGTCCCCATACCGAATAGGGCCATAAATAATGCTCCATTTTTCACACCACCATAGGCGATAGATGCAGTGAGAGCCATATAAACCATACCACAAGGAAGTAGTCCATTGAGTACCCCAGTGAAGAACCTTGATTGGTATCCAGACTTTTTGAGATATTTCCCTAAATTGATTTTTATTCTCATTAAGAATGATTGCAGAAGAGGAATTTTATTAGAAAAATCATTGCTACCAAGCGAAAAACTAGACATTAATATAAGAGTCAGCCCAGCAAAAATAGTAAGGTACCGCTGAAAACCTATCAATGAGAATCCCTCGCCTAATAGTCCAAAAATTCCACCTAAAAAGGCATATGAGACAACTCTGCCTAATTGGTAGATGATGTTTTGCAGGTAAAAATTTACTGATTGCTTCCGTGTGATACCCAGCGACAGAGCTATCGGCCCACACATACCAATACAATGGAACCCAGATGCCAATCCAAGCCCTACGGCAGATATTACGAGACTTATTTCCATACAATATCGTAATCAATTTGATAATCTTGATAATCCTTTTTCCACATTAGTTTTAGTGTGTAACCTCCTTTTATCAGGTCTTTTGATGATATAATGTAAGTATCATCATTAAGTTTGAAATCTCGTTTTACATCCAAATTTTTATCATCTGTTCGGAATAGAAAAAATTTAAAAATCGCATTTTGGTTATTAATATCCTTTGGAAAGTGGATAATTAGCCCCTCTGTGTGTATTTTTACTTCCGGTTTTTGTGTTAGTTTTTCTGCTCTATTTTTGGCATCAATCACACTTTGGAACATTAGCTCTTCTTGATAATAATTGTCAGTAATAAGTTCTGAATTTTTCATTGTGGAGGTGAAATATACGACTAGTCCCACAATGAACGCCATAAAAGATATAATTGCTACGATGATTCCGTGACCCCAAGTGAATTTTGATTTTTCGTTGTTCATAGTGTTTTTAGATTAAGTTCTGTAAATTAAGAAAAATCTTAAACTAAAAGGACAGCTTGAAAGGTCCTTCATAATAGGTTTCGAAGGTATCAATTAATTTTCCTTTTTCGTCAAAAACACCTATAACGATGTTTTGTTTGGATAGTTTTATTTCTTCTTGTGGGAAATTGATATTGATAGTTCCTTTCAAAATTTCGTCTTTTTTTAGCACAATTTTTGATGATCCACTATATTCAATATTTCCTTTGGCCGGTTCCAAAACTTTAAAGTTTACTACCATGTTGTGGTTGGATTTATTGAGCAGAGTGTAGTTGTAGGTATTGATAATTTTCCCCTCTTTTAGGAAGTAGGTACTACCTGGTGGCTTGATAAATTGTGCCTCCATAATCCCCCTGTTGTATAGTAGATATCCTAAGAAAATTACTAATCCAGTGAGAATAAAGGCATAAGATTTCATTCTTATGGTGAATTTGAATGGTTTTTCTTGCTCAATTTCGTCTTCGGTAGCATAGCGTATTAGACCTTTTGGAAATCCTACTTTTTCCATCACTTCGTCGCAGGCATCTATACAAGCAGTACAATTTACACATTCCAATTGTTGTCCATCTCGTATATCAATCCCTGTGGGACAAACTACTACACATTGATTACAGTCTATACAATCTCCCTTACCGAGGGCTTTTCGGTCTTCATTTTTTTTCCATTTTGCACGCCCTATTTTACTTTCCCCTCGTTTAAAATCGTAATAAACATTAATAGTTTGTTTGTCTATTAGTACCCCTTGAAGTCTTCCGTAGGGACAAACTAAGGTACAAGCCTGCTCTCTAAACCACGCAAAAACGAGGTAAAAAGTAGCAGTAAAAAGTATCATTACGATAAAGTTAGATGAGTTTTTTATAGGGCCTTCTTTCATTATATGTAGAGTTTCTTCCCAGCCCACTACATACATATAAAGAAAATGGCTCACGATTAAAGATATTAAGGTATAGATACTCCACTTGAGGCCTCTTTTTCGTATTTTTTCCCAATTCCATTCTTGCTTATCAAGTTTCATTTGCTTGTTTCGGTCTCCTTCAATCCAAAATTCTATTTTACGGAAGACCATTTCCAGAAAAATAGTTTGTGGGCAAATCCAACCACAAAAAATTCGTCCGAAAGCTACAGTAAAGAGGATAATGAATATTAGAGAAGCAATAGCCCCAAGAGCCAAAATAAAGAAATCTTGTGGATAAAAAGGTTGTCCGATGATATAAAATTGCCTATCTAAGATATTTATCATCAAGAATGGGTTACCACTGATTTTTATGAATGGAGTGATAAAGAATATTGTTAGTAGGGAAATAGCAACGATAGTTCGGTAATTGGTGTATTTTCCTTTTGGTTTGCGAGGATATACCCATTTTCTTTTTCCAGTTTGATCCATTGTTCCAACTGAATCACGGAAAGTTTCGGGTTCTAAGACTTGTCCTTGTCCTCCTCTTACTTCATTTGCCATAGTTATGCTCTTTAATCATCAAAATCCTTTCTCATTTCGGTAGAAGAATATTTTACTAAAAATATCGGAAAGGAAATTGAAAAATTGAGATTTAATATCAATCTGTGTAGGTTGATACTAAATCTCGAACTTTTTATACAAAAGATGAATTATTATTCGTTAGCCCAATGTGCTTCTGTTCCTTGTGGTGCTGCGCCACCTTCTTTTTCTGTGATAGGTGCTTGTTCTTGGTTGATGTGATATACAAAAGCTGCAACATTTTGGATATCTTTTCCTGTAAGCACTCCATTTTTACCGAAGGCCTGCATTGCAGGATTATTTGGCGAACCATTTTCTACTACATGGTAGATATTTTTGAATAATGTTTTCTCAGGCTGATTTATCCAGAATTTATCAGTTAGGTTAGGACCGATACCTCCTTTTCCCCCGTCCATATGACAAGAAACGCAGTTGGATTGGAATACTTCTTTTCCTGCCTCTACATTATCTTGGGAGTATTTTGCAGTTTCTATTGTTACAATATTTTTAGGATCAGCTTCGTAGGCGGCTACACTTACGAGTTCTTTCTTATATTCTTCATCGTATTCCTTATCTGCATTAGCAAAATCAGCTATTCCTCCGAAATAGAATATAATATACACTACGCAATATACGATACCTATCCAAAATAGTCCTAGCCACCATTTTGGTAATTGATTGTCAAGCTCCATAATACCATCAAATCCGTGGTCAATGAGGATTTCTTTTTCTTCCTCAGCAGATTGGGATTTGAATGCGGATTTATACATTCTTGTCAAGAAAGGTATATTTTTCTCTGCGAGATAAGCTTTTCTTTCTTCTTCGGAGAGTTTTTCTAATTTTTCTTTTTCAATACTATTTCCGATGATGGTGTGGTTGATGATGGTCACCACAATCCCTAAAATAGCTGTACCTATGAAATATGGAGTAATTAGGAGAGAATTGTTTTGGATAATCATAAAGAATATCATATAGATGAGTACCAAAACAATGATTATATTGATAAACAATGGTGTTCTTTGTTTCATTAGAATAATTTTTAGATAAATATTAAAACTTAATCATCGCCTAATGGGGCTTTTTGTTCTTCCTCGTAGAATTTTTTTGGACGAGACATCACATAGCCTACTAAACCTAAGAATATTAAGATGAATAGCACCATTGCTACTGTCTGAAAAATCCCAGTGTATTCTCCATTGGAGATAATATCTTTAAAACTTTGAGGAATCATTTTTAGTAAGTTTTATTAAACATTGGATTTCAAGGAATTAGACAATTTCTATATTATCCAATTCCTTAACCAATATTGATTTAGTTACTTGCCGTTTTAGCTTCGGTTGTTTTTATGTCTGTACCTAATCTTTGCAGATAAGCAATAAGTGCAGTAATCTCTCTCTGTTCAAGAGGAATAAAGTTAGCTCCTTTTCTTGCTTTTTCAGCCTCTAAGGCCTTTTTGATATCAGGTGCCTCGTTATAGATGTCTTTTACGATTTTCGCTGCTTGGTCATTTGCCCAAGTATTTGCAGAGTCTATCTCGGCATCTGTGTAAGGAACATCATAGACATTTTTCATAAATCTGATTTTGTCTTGAGTTAGACTTCTGTCAAGTTTATTAGCAATTAACCATGGGTAACGAGGCATTATAGAACCAGCCGATGTAGAACGAGGGTTATACATATGTTTGAAATGCCAAGAACTTGGATTTTTGCCTCCCTGTCTATGCAAGTCTGGTCCAGTTCTTTTAGACCCCCAAAGGAAAGGTCTATCATATACGAATTCGCCTGCCTTAGAGTATTGACCATTTTTACCATTAAATCTCACAACTTCATCACGGAACGGACGAATCATTTGAGAGTGGCAGGCGTTACATCCCTCACGAATATAGAGGTCTCTACCTTCCAATTCAAGAGGTGTATAAGGTTTCACAGAAGTGATAGTAGGTACATTCTCTTTCACGAGAAGTGTAGGTATAATCTGTATCATACCACCGATAGCTAAAGCTACGAAAGATAAGATACTGAAAATAAGAGGTGTTCTCTCCAACCAAAGGTGGTACCCTTCGGAAGATTTTCTATTTTTAGTAATTTTGGCTAATGCTGGTGCCTCAGCAGGTACATCTTTTTGGAAAGAACCCGCTCTCACTGTAGCTACTACATTTATTACCATCAAAATAGCACCGAATATATATAGCACCCCACCGAAGAATCTCATATAGTAGTAAGGAATAATAGCTTCTACGGTATCCAACCAGTTTTTCCAAATTAAAGTTCCATCAGGGTTGAATTGTTTCCACATTAGTCCTTGGGTAAAGCCAGCAATATACAGCGGAATTGCATAGAAAATAATACCCATCGTACCTAACCAGAAATGCCAATTAGCCATTTTTGTAGAATACAATTTCGTTCTCCAAAGGATAGGAACGAGATAATAAATCATACCAAAAGCAATAAATCCATTCCATCCTAATGCACCCAAATGTACGTGTCCGATAATCCAGTCGGTATAGTGCCCAATTTTATTTAATGTTTTTGTAGCTAATATAGGTCCTTCAAAAGTTGCCATACCATAGCAAGTAATAGCTACCACAAAGAATTTTAAGATAGGATTTTCTCTTACTTTATCCCAAGCACCTCTTAGCGTAAGAAGTCCATTAAGCATACCGCCCCAAGACGGAGCTATTAGCATCACAGAGAACCCTGTTCCTAATGCTTGTACCCAACCTGGAAGAGCTGTATATTGTAAGTGGTGGGGTCCTGCCCAAATGTATATAAATATTAATGACCAAAAGTGAATGATAGAAAGTTTGTATGAGAATACAGGTCTATCAGCAGCTTTTGGTACAAAATAATACATCAACCCAAGAATAGGCGTAGTAAGGAAAAATGCTACAGCATTATGCCCATACCACCACTGAACTAGGGCATCTTTTACCCCCGCATAAGCAGAGTAAGATTTCCAACCAGTGAATGAGAGAGGTACTTCTAAGTTGTTGAAAATATGCAACATGGCAACCGCAATCCAAGTGCCTATGTAGAACCAAATAGCAACATATAAGTGTCTTACTCTTCGTTTTGCAATTGTTCCAAACATATTAATACCAAAAATTACCCAAGAAAAAGTAATTAAAATATCAATAGGCCATTCGTGTTCCGCATATTCCTTAGAGGTATTGATACCCATCAAAAAGGTAATTACCACGGAAACAATCATTATTTGCCAACTCCAAAAATGTACCCAAGAAAGGGTATCGCTGAATAATCTCGTCTTCAAGAGTCTTTGCATAGAGTAGTATGCACCAGCAAAAATACAGTTTCCTACAAATGCAAAAATCACAGCAGAAGTGTGTAGCATTCTAATTCTACCAAATCCAAAAGCTCCTTGAGAATTAATGAGCCCCTGAATACCTTCTGAGCCAATTACTCTCAAACTCTTGATTGTTGGGTCATCTGTTCCAAAGAAAAACTCTGGCAACTCTGGATAAAAAAGCATCAATGCGGCTGTAAGTCCAAGCAAAAATCCTACCACACCAAATACGATGGTGGCCCATAGAAACGCTCGAACAATACTGTTGTCGTAACTAAACTTTTGTACTTCCATATATTTCAAATTATCTTTTATTTTCAGAATCGTTTCCGTTATCAATATTCTCAGGATTTGTATTCTCTCGTTTTATCCCATCATCATAAAGTATCCGAACTGCAGGAGATTCATCGTCGTCAAATTGTCCTTTTTTCACATTGATAATGAATACAATAAGAAAAACTAACCCTAGCGAGATACTACAAATTATCATTAAATACAAAATATCCATAAGTGATATTTATTTTTTCAATTACAAAATTAACAATAAATATATTAATTATACTAAAATTTTCTTAAAATGATTATTTAAAATAACTATTAGTAATATAGTTTTTAACTATTAACGAGTAAAAAATCAAAAAGATAAAAATTATCAAAAAAATAATTTAAATAATGGATAATAAAATAAAGTTAATTTTTTATAATTACTATCAATTTAATTATTTGACAATGTTATTTTTTAATATTATTTTTTTTATTAAAATATAGTATAAATAATTAGCGATATTAAAAACTTAGAAATAGAAATTAAGGGGAAAACAAAAGAATAAATTTAGATAGATTCTATTTGATTTTTTAAGTCTAAAATGAGTATATTTGTAGAAAATATTTGACTATGACAATGGAAATAGATTTGATTATTGAGAAGAAATTGCAGGAGGCTTTTGATATTTCCGAGCTCAAAAAAAGATTACCAAAAGAGGATTTTGAGAGAATCATTAAGGCTGAACAAAAAATTATTTTTAAAAAAGGAGATGTGCTCTTTGGGAATGAAGAACGCTCTAAGGGTGTATATGTAGTGGAAAAAGGAATGATAAAACTCTCAAAATTAGGTGTTTTTGGGAAAGAACAGATTCTGAGATTCATCAAAGAAGGGGACTTGATAGGGTATCGTTCCTTGTTGTGTAGTGAAAATTTGAAGGCCAAAGCAGAGGCAATGACTGATGTGGAGACGACTTTTATCCCTGCTGATATCTTCCTTTATTTGGTAGAAAGAGACTCAAAATTGTCATATGCATTGCTCCAAAAATTTGCTTACGAGTTAGGGGAATCCTCAAATAGAATTACACTATTAGCCCAAAAAACTGTGAGAGAGCGATTAGCAGAGATATTTTTAATTTTAGAAAGACGATTGGGAAAGGATGCCGAAGGGTACATTAATATAACCCTTACGAGAGAGGAAATTGCTAATCTTATTGGCACTGCTACAGAGTCTGCTATCCGTCTTATTTCGGAATTTAAAAATGATAATCTCATATCGGTAGATGGGAGGAATATTAAGATTATCAACCATGATAAGTTGATGAAGTTAGGAAATTGTTGTTAGATTTTAATTATACTGTTCTTTTTTATACGGAGAAGTCTGGATTAATAAATCTGGACTTCTTTATTTATTCGTATCTTTGCACGAATTAAAAAAAATGAAAAAATGGCTGAATATCTATCAGCGGTGAAAAAAATCACCACCGAAACATTAAGAAAAATGAAGCTAAATCGTGAGAAAATCACGATGCTCACAGCATATGATTATACAACTGCCAAAATGGTAGATGAGGGAGGGGTGGATGTTATTCTCGTAGGAGATTCGGCTGCAAATGTGATGGCAGGATTCGAGACTACACTACCGATTACTCTTGACCAAATGATATATCACACACAGTCGGTTACTAGAGCTGTAAGGAGAGCTTTGGTGGTTGCAGATTTACCTTTTGGGACATATCAATCAAATGCTGATAAGGCATTAGATTCAGCGGTAAGGATGATGAAGGAAGGTGGAGCATCAGCTATAAAAATGGAAGGTGGTATCGAAATAGCAGATTCTGTAAAGAAAATTATTTCTGCGGGAATTCCCGTAGTGGGACACTTGGGATTGACTCCTCAGTCGGTGCATCAGTTTGGAGGTTATGGATTAAGAGCCAAAGGGGAAGAAGAGGCTGAGAAACTATGGGAAGATGCTAAACTGTTAGAAAAACTTGGTTGTTTTGCATTGGTTTTAGAGAAAATTCCATCAGAATTAGCCCGAAAAGTCAGTGAAAAACTTAGCATTCCAACTATCGGTATCGGTGCAGGAGTTGGTTGTGATGGACAGGTTCTTGTTTATCAAGATATGGTAGGAATGAATAATGGCGTTTTGCCAAAATTCGTCCGAAAATATATAGACTTACATTCGAAAATAACTGATGCCATTTCCGAATATGTAAAAGATGTCAAAGAAATGAATTTCCCTAATGAAAAGGAAAGTTATTAACACTAAAAAAACACTGTGAAGTAAAATGATAGAGCAGCAGATTTTATACGAAGACAACCATTTACTAATCATTAATAAAAATGTAGGGCAGTTGGTTCAAGGTGACAAAACTGGTGATGAATCCCTCTTAGATACGATAAAGAATTATATAAAAATACGCGACCACAAGGCAGGAAATGTTTTCTTGGGACTGGTGCATCGTATCGATAGACCAACATCGGGACTCGTGATTTATGCCAAAACCTCCAAAGCTCTTTCTCGGCTCACGCAAATGGTGAAAAATCGTGAGATTAAAAAGACCTATTGGGCAGTAGTACCAAAGGAAATAGTGCCTCAGTCCCAGAGATTGGTGCATTATCTCAAAAAAAATGAAAAGAATAATAAAGCTATCATTTTTACTAAACCGACCGACGGAGCCAAAGAAAGTATTTTGACTTACCAAATTATCAAAATGCTGGATAATTATCAACTATTAGAAGTGGATTTGGAAACAGGGCGACATCATCAAATACGAGCTCAACTTTCTAAAATAGGGATACCAATCAAAGGTGACCTGAAATATGGTTCGCCACGCTCTAATGCTAATGGAGGAATATCACTCCACGCACGAAAATTGGAGTTTATCCATCCTGTAACCAAAGAGAGTATAAGTATTACGGCTCCGATACCCCAAACGGATTCTATTTGGAGAGCATGTGGTGATTAATAAATAATTATTATAAGAAATGAAAAAAATTATATGGTTCATCGCAATTTTCATAATGGGGCAATATGTGATGGCTCAGCAAAAATTTACGACTCATAAAATAATTTCTATCGGGTATCAGTATCAAAATCAGAGTTTTGCAGAGGTAGGTGGGAAATTATTATTTCTGAAAAATGACCATATCCTCTATCAAGCAGGAGCGTCGGTATTAATGGGAGCAAATCATCAGAAATTTTCCGTTATTCCTAAACTTCAAGGGGATATTTTGGTTAATTTTGATGAAAATGTAGATATCTCACATTCAATTTACTATCTCTTGGGAGCTGATTTTATGACGAAATATTTCACTCCGAAGGTGGGGCTTAGCCTTTTTGGTATTTTAGATATTTCGGCAGGATATTCACTATCTATTGATAATGAGCTTGTTAATGGTAGAAAAATGAAAGGTCTTAATTTTAATTTAGGTCTAAATTTACCTATTTCTTTTTTTGAAAAATAAATTTTAATAATTGCAAAAAAAATAGTATTATTGCTGAAAATCTGTTAAATGCAAAAATATTCATTAATGACTGCCGATGAAGCAGTAAAAGTAGTAAAATCTTTTGATAGAATATATGTACAAGCAGGAGCATCTACACCTACAATACTTACTGATGCACTAGCAAAAAGAGCATCAGAACTGAGAGGTGTAGAGGTATCTCATATCATCACAGGGGGAAATGCTGCTTATGCAGACCCAAAATTGGCAGATAGTTTTTATGTAAATTCTTTTTTCTTAGCACCGAATGTTCGGCATATTATTGATGCTGGGAATGGTTCTTATACTCCGATTTTTTTGGGGGAATTACCAAAATTATTTTATGATAAGATAGTACCTATTGATGGGGTATTCATCAGTATTACGCCACCAGATGAAAATGGATACTGTTCATTAGGAGTTTCTGGTGAGGCATGTTTGGCTGCTATGGAACACGCAAAATATATTATTGCTCAAGTGAATGAATATACTCCGCGGACTTATGGTGATACAATGATACATATCAGTAAGATTACTCATTTCGTAGAGCATAATACACCTCTATACGGCTTTGAACCATCTAATGAGGTTTCCGATGTTGAGGATAAAATAGCTACGAATGTAGCTCAATTGATAGAAGACGAGGCGACATTGCAGGTGGGAATAGGTTCGGTTCCAGATGCTGTTTTGAAGAAATTAACTCATTTGAAGAATTTGGGGATACACACCGAGTTACTCACCGATGGACTGGTAGAATTAGCCAAAAAAGGACTGGTAACGGGTGAGAAAAAAGGAACAGATATTGGTAAAATTGTCTGTACATTCGCTTATGGTTCTCAAAAAATGTATGATTTTATGAATAATAATCCTATCGTAGAGGTTCGTGGTAGCGATTATACCAATAATCCATTTGTGATTGCCAAAAACCCTAAGATGGTATCTATTAACTCTGCTATTGAGGTAGATATTACAGGACAAGTTTGTGCAGACTCCATAGGAACGCGTATGTTTTCGGGATGCGGAGGACAGGTGGATTTCGTGAGAGGAGCTGTTCAAAGTAAGGGAGGAATATCTGTAATTGCTCTTAGTTCTACTACTAAAGCTGGAGAGAGCCGTATCGTTCCTGTACTGAAACAAGGTGCTGGTGTGGTCACAAGTCGTTTTCAAGTGCAATATGTCGCTACTGAATATGGTATTGTGAATTTGCAAGGAAAAAATCTACAACAACGCCAAAAAGCATTGATAGAGCTTGCACATCCGAATCATAGAGAGACGATTGATAAAACCTTCTTTGAGATTAGACAAAAGGATAAATAGAAAAATCAAGAATATTTTACCCGCTTTGAAGATAAAAAAACACCCTCCAAAATATTGGAGGGTGTTTTTCATAGAGTGTGTAAATATTGAATGAGTTATTATCTTCCTACATTGATTGTTTTACTGATGTTTTTGTTCGCATCAATTTCTGCTTGAGGAATTTGCATATAGAAACGCTTATCATTTGGAGCGATATCTATAGTGACACTATGAGTATTGTCTCTCTTAATACCTCTTTGTAGTCTTTTGGCATCAAACCACTCAACACCGATTTCTCCATAGAGTTCTTTTCTTCTTTCTAAGAGAATTTCTTCGAGTAGAGCATTTCCCGTATTAGAAGATTTTACGGCAGATGGGTCTCTATTTACTTGTAGTTGATATAGTAAATTATGAGCCGAAGTTTCATTTCCAAGATGATAATAAGCTTCTGCTTCTGCCAAAATCATTTCAGGAGTTCTTACCAATGCTACATCGGCGGAGTTACTATATTTAAATTTGGAAGTACGGAATTTTCCCTGATTACCAGAATCTTCGTAGAAAAGTCTTCTTACATCGGTATTAGAGAATTTTCCAACCAAGTTTTCAGCAATCCATCCGTCGTACCACTCTGCACCGAGGAATCCATACGGAGGCATTGCCCAAGTGATAGATTGGTCTTCTGCTTGTGGTAGTGCGAGTATCCACTCGGTATTTTTCATTTCGTCGAAACCACTTCCATAGGACGATGCATCAAGGGCGTTTTCTACAGAACCTCCATAGGCAAGGTTAGCATACTCTTTTACCTTATTCCAATAAGTTGCATTATTTGTATTTCCAGCCAAGACTTGATATACTCTTGTCGCTAAGGCATAGGTTACTGTTTTGTTATAGTAAGATTTATCTATACGCTCGGTGGTTCCGTATTCGAGAGCTTTTTCTATATCGGATATGATGAAGTCGTACATTTCTTTTTGAGTAGAAAGAGGTTTTCCTTCTCTAAGCCCTGATTGAGTATATATAGGCGGAGCGAAAGCCGAAGGGTCTAAGGCATAAGTTTGTTGGAATTCTTGACTTAATTCAAAATAATACCAAGCTCTCATTGTATATGTCTGTGCCAATAGCGGACGCTTATCAGTATCGGTAATTTTGGTAGATTCCGTCATTCCTGTGATGAAGGCATTTGTCTCTCTGATTAGGGAGTATAGTAAATCCCAAGTAAAGTCTGGTCTATCACTATTTGCAAATCTATTAATATACTGATAATCACCAGAGAACCAAGCGGTTGTAGGTAGGGATATATCAGTTCCCTTTACACTTCGTGCATAGTACATAGATGCTATATTAGCAGTTTCAGCACCACTATGATAGTTTCTAGAAAATCTAAGAATCCCAGCAATGTGAGAGCGTGCGTTATCCAAGCTACTATACACTTTATCAGGTGTAAGTGCTGACAGTGGGTGTGGCTCGTTTAGGTACTCTTCTCTACAAGATTGCATAGAAAGAGTCAGAGCCATTAATCCGATAAATATTTTTTTAGTGTTCATTTCTTTCAGTATTAAAAATTAAAATCCTAATGTAAATCCTACGGATAATGTTTTCATTAATGGAGAATAGTTACCAGTAATTCCCGAAATACCTTGTTCTGGGTCTATCCCTTTGTGAGATTGCCAAGTAAATATATTATCTGCTTGGAAGAATAATCTAAGAGATTTAGCTCCGATAGTTTCCAATGTTTCAGGGGATATGTTATAGCCGAGAGTAATGGATTTTAATCTGATATAATCATTATTGAATAAGAACCTTGTGGAGGTAGATGAGTTCAATGTGTAAGATATAGTTGCGATATTCATTGGAACATCGGTAATATCACCTGGGCTTTGCCATGCTTTCTTCACATCTGCTGACTGCTGAGATTGATCTACAAGGTTAGACATTAGTCCATTGTAGGTGCTATCATATACTTTGCTACCAAAACTGAAATTAAGTAGTAGGTTGAGGTCAAAATTCTTATATTTAAAATAGTTGGTAAGCCCCCCTGTAAATTTTGGCATAGAGGTTCCTACATAAGACCTATTTTGCTCTAAGTTGGCAATATTATAGTCGGAAGTGATTTTTCTGGAACCATCAGTATTATATTCGTTGATATACCATTGTCCTTGTCCTGTTTTAGGATTTACACCTGCCCACTCTGGCAAGAAGAAGTCATACATAGAGCGACCTACTTCCCATCGTTTGGTAGAACCTAATACCTTTTCTTGTGAAAGTTGTAAGATTCTGTTTTTCACAGTAGAGATATTGAAGTTTGTAGTCCATAGGAAATCATCCGTCTTGATATTGGTAGAGTTCAGAGTAAGTTCCCAACCATAGTTTTTGATACTACCCATATTGGTTGTGATAGAACTTGTACCAGTGGATTCAGGTAGAGGTACCGAATATATGAGGTCTATCGAGCGTTTTTCAAAATATTCTATACTACCATTTATTCTTCTGTTGAATAGAGTGAAGTCAGCTCCAGCATTCACAGATGCAGTTTTTTCCCAAGATAGGTTTCTATCCACACTGTTCCCTTGCAGGATTCCCACCGCATCAAGTTGAGGGTATCCAGAATTATATATTATCATATAAGGGAAGTAGTCACTCGTATTACTATTACCAAGTTCTCCATAAGAAGCTCTTAGTTTTAAATTGTTAATATACTTATTAGGTTTAAAGAAGTTTTCACGAGTAACGACCCACGAAGCTCCTGTAGAGAAGAATTTACCCCAACGAATACCCTCTGCGAAACGAGATGAACCATCGGTACGGAAGGACCCTTCCAAGAAATATTTATTAGAATAGTTATATGATAACCTTCCCAAGTAAGATACCAATCTTTCTCTCCAAAGATTTCCTCCGAGTTCTGTTTTTTTCGTTGCAGCGTCTAATGCTGTTACCCCAGTAGAGAATCCTCGTCCTGTTGCATTAAATGGTTCATAGGTATATTGATATACCTCAAAGATACCTTGCCCAGTGAGGTTATGCTCTCCGAAGCGTCTGTTATAGTTGAGGCTGTTGGTAAAGTTGATAGTCTTATTAAGGTTTCTCGTTTGGCTAATTTCCCCTTTAATATCCTTCGTTCCAGTATATCCATATAGATTATTACCGTAGGAGAAATAGTCATAAACGGAAAATTCATAACCTAATTGAGACTTGAAGCTGAGGTAAGGATTAAATACTGCTTCTAAGTATCCATTACCGATTACATTATATTCTTTTCTTATATAGTTGTTATAGTGCAAATCACCAAGTATATTGAATGTAGCCCTAGCAGAGGTAGGTCTTTTGCCGTTGATATTATTGCCATTGACACCTAGTCCATCACCATAGTCAAACATAGGGTTTCCGAAATCGTCTTTTGCGATTTCTCCATTTTTCATTTGATATGCTGGATAGATATTAGGCATTAGGTATATCCATTCTGTTACCCCATTTGTTCCAGACTGAGGTGGAACATTAGCTGTAGTAGCACTGAATGAGCTTCTCATCCCTGCGTTGAGCCAATTATTGAGTTTAGAGTCTATGTTCATTCTTAGACCAGTTCTCTCAAAATCAGATGTTTTTACTACGCCATCCATTTTTAGGTAATCTGCGGCAAAGAAATAACGCGTATTGGAACTACCGCCACTCATATCGAATCTATATTCTTGCTTGAATGCAGCTTTATTGAATAGTTCTTTTTCCCAATCAGTATCCCAAAGGAGCTTGGCTCCATTTACGAGATTACCATTTTCGTCAATAGGTCTATCGACATTATAAGGGTTATATCCTAAGTATTTTATAAGTTCGTTAGAAGCAAATGTACTAGCCTCTGCAAGGTCTCCTGCTACGAGATTTCCATTTGCATCAATATTTAGGAGGTTATTTACCGTATATAATTTTTTGTTCCTTAGTGCTTGCCAAGTGTATTTTACATAATCTTCTGCACCGAGTAATTTATGAAGTCTCACAGCTCGTGAGGATACTCCTACCAACGAAGTGAAATTAAAGGTTGGTTTTCCGTTTAATTTACCATTTTTAGTAGTGATTACGATTACCCCATTAGCTGCTCTAGAACCATATACTGCAGATGAAGCAGCGTCTTTCAAGACATTCATTGATTCTATTTGGTCTTGAGAGATGTTGTTGAGGTTACCATTATAAGGAACCCCATCAAGTATAATAAGAGGATAGCTAGAAGCTGAAATAGAGCCAACTCCACGGATGTAGATTTGTGGAGATGCCCCTGGTTGCCCCGATGTTGTATAGATATTTACCCCAGCAGTAGAACCTTGTAATGCCGTAGCGACATTGGTTGCTTGTTGGGTTTTCAGTACTTTACTATCGACAGATGAGATAGCTCCTACGATGGCTTCTTTTTTCTGTTTTCCGTATGCCACAGTAAGGACAACATCTTCTATTTTTGTTACCTTTGTGGAATCACTCTTCGTTTTTTGTCCCATAGCGAGTCCTTGCCCTAAGAAGAACAATACTCCTGCTCCGATTATTTTAGAATTGAAACTCACTTTTTATTTTTTTATTTGAATACAAAAATATAAAAAAAATTAATATACGAAAATTTTTTAGTGAAATTTTCTTAAATTTTTACTAATTATAGAGAAAAATTGAGGCTTCACCGTAGTGGCGAAGCCTTGTGTAGGAATTTTTTCTGATTTTATGAGGATTTATAGATGAAAGTTTTTGTTTGCGAGTTTGAAATTTCTCACATCACGAAATAAATCCGAAGAATATACAAAATCAATGAGATTTTGGTTGTCAGCATCTATTAGGATATCCTTATTACCTTCCCATTCTTTGATACCCAATCGTAGATAGACGATTTTCTCACCTATAGTCATCACAGAGTTCATATCATGGGTATTGATGATAGTAGTTGTTTGATATTCTTCAGTAATTTCCACAAGTAGTTCATCTATCACATTAGATGTGTATGGGTCAAGTCCTGAGTTGGGTTCATCGCAGAAGAGATATTTAGGATTATTTACGATAGCTCTTGCTATGGCTACTCTTTTCTGCATACCACCAGATATTTCGGATGGATATTTTTTGTCGGCATTTTCCAACCTCACGCGCCCCATTACCTCTTTTACTCGTTTTTGTTTTTCGGTATAGGTTAGGTTAGTAAACATATCTAGCGGGAAGGCGATATTTTCGGATACAGTCATAGAATCAAACAAGGCACTTCCTTGGAATACGGTTCCTATCTCGGATCGGAGGTCTTGCTTTTGTTTTGTGTTCATTTTTGTAATGTCCCTTCCATCAAATAAGATACTTCCGCTTGATGGTTCATAGACATTGAGTAGAGATTTTAGGAAAACAGTCTTTCCTGAGCCACTTTGTCCTATTATAAGGTTGATTTTTCCGGTATCTAATGTTGTGGTAACTCCTTTGAGAATCTCCACATCGTTGAAACTCTTTTTAAGATTTTTTACTTCAATCATTTTATTTTTAGATTAATGATTAATTACTCAAAATTAATTGAGTGAGTATTAGCTCTGAGATGATGATGAAAACCATCGTCCAAACTACTGCTTGTGTGCTGGAACGCCCCACTTCCAAGGCTCCCCCCTTTACGGTATAGCCGAAATAAGCCGGTATTGTAGCAATGATGAAAGCAAAAACAATCGTTTTGATAAAGGCATAAGTGAAAAACAAGTTTGGCATATGCATTTGTATCCCTGTGGTGAATTCTGCTGTAGTCCAATCATTTGTAACGGACCCTGCAATATATCCACCAATCACTCCAATGAATATACTAATGGCTATCAGTAGCGGATTGAAAATAATACAAGCTAATATTTTCGGTAGGACCAAGAAATTTGCAGAGTTGATACCCATAATATCCAGAGCATCAATCTGCTCTGTTACTCTCATTGTGCCGATACTTGATGCAATATAAGAACCAACCTTTCCCGCTAATACGAGGCTGATAATAGTCGGCGAAAATTCTAAAATAAGTACTGCCTTTGTTGCATATCCCACAAATGTAGTAGGAATAGGTATCGGTGAGGCGTGGAAATTATTATACATCTGTATGGCCGTTACAGCCCCTACAAATACAGAAGTGAAGACTACCAATCCAAAAGAATTAACACCTAAATCGTAAATCTCACGGGCAAAATTTTTATAAAAAACGGATTTCTTCTGTGGCATTTTCAAGCTCTTACCTATGATGATAAGATATTCTCCTAATGCCGTAAGGAATTTATTAATCATTCTGCAAAGATATTAAAAAGTTAGAAATACCAATTTAAAGTATTCAAAATATATATTGAAAATCATATGATAAAAATCAAAGTTTTTTAAAAATAAAATACAATCTTCTATATAAAATTATTACCTTTGTCTCAAAGTATTTATTAAAGGTAGGTATGTTTAAAAATTTAAAGTGGAATAAATTACTCTTGTTTTTGCCTCTAACGGCATTAATATTTTGTTTTAATACATCTAAGACTGATGACGAAAAAATGCAGACAATAATGATGAGTACAAGGCGGTCGCTGATGTATTTGCATTATTCTCCAAAAGATATAAATGACGACTACTCCAAGGGGGTGTATGATAAGTATATGGAAATGATGGATCCAGGTAAGCGTTTTTTCTTAAAGTCTGATATACGGGAGTTTGAGACTTATAAACTTCGTTTGGATGATTATTTCTTTAATGAAGACCTTAGTTTCTACAAACTTTCTGTGGATAGACTCTACCAAAGAGTAGATGAGGCTGACAAAATTACAAAAGAGATTTTTAAAACTCCGTTGAATTTCAACGAAGATGAAACATATGTCCTTGACGAGAAGAAAAAAGAGTTTCCAAAGGACCATAAAGAATTCCAAAACGAGTGGAAAAAATATATAAAACTCAATATCTTACAAGAGATGGAAACCCTCACGGCGAGGGAAGAAGCCCAGCAGAAGAAGAAAGACTCTGTGATAGCCAATAAATTATTGGATACTATTAATGTGAAAAAACTCACCCCAGAGGAGAAACTTACTAAGGCAACAAATGAGGTGAAAGATTATATGTCTCAATATTTTAACCGATTCAAAAAAAGGAAAAAAATGGATTGGTTTACAATGTATATGAATGCATATACTGAGACTTTTGACCCACATACCAATTATTTTTCACCAAAAAATAAGGAAGATTTTGATATTAATTTCAAAGGAAAATTCTACGGAATAGGGGCTGTCATTCAAGAGAAAAAGGGGCATTTATATCTTGGGGAACTTAGTATTGGTGCTCCTGCGTGGAAGTCTAAGCAACTCTCAGCAGGTGATAAAATATTGAAAGTAAAATCTAAGCCCAATAGTGAAAATGTCAATGTTTCGGGAATGTTGGTTGATGAGGTTGTACGGTACATACGCGGTGAAAAAGGGGTACCTGTAATCCTTACGGTGGAGAAACGAGACAAATCTATCAGAGAAGTTACTCTTGTTCGTGAGGAAGTTACCATAGAGGATACTTTCGCTCGTAGCCTTGTTATTAATGGAAAAAATGGTAAGAAATACGGCTTTATCTATCTTCCGAGCTTCAATGCTGATTTTGAAAATAAAAATGCAAGAAATGCTTCTGATGATGTAAAGGCTGAAATTTTAAAGCTTAAAAAACAGAGTATCAGTGGGCTGATTTTAGATTTGAGAAATAATGGAGGAGGCTCTCTTTCGGAGGTAGGAGATATTATGGGCTTGTTTATGAAATCGGGTGCCTATGTCCAAATAAAAGATGGAACAGGTAAAACGCAGACCTATCATAACAAGTCTGGCGAACCTATTTGGAATGGTTCGCTCTTAATAATGCAAAATGAACTATCGGCATCGGCATCGGAGATTTTGGCAGGAGAAATGCAAGACTATGGCAGAGCGGTGGTTCTTGGTTCTCCGCAGTCCTTTGGTAAGGGAACCGTACAGACCTTTGTGGATTTAAACAGATTCCTTAATACAGATGAAGATTTTGGTTCTCTGAAAGTTACAATCCAAAAATTCTACCGAATAACAGGAGAATCTACCCAAAGAAAGGGAATACAATCTGATATTGTGATGAAAGATTTCTTCTCTTACGCCGAAGTTGGGGAACGATACGATGAATATGCTCTACCGTGGGATAAGATTGAGCCGACTGTCTTCCAGAAGGTGAATAAAGTAGATGTCCAAAAATTAAAACAAAATGCAGATAAGAGGATAGCAAATAACAAAACTTATCAACTGCTATTAGAGTCTGCACAATGGAAAGAAAAGTTGGACAAAAATGAATCTATTACCTTAAACCAAGCTAAGTTTGAAAAATTAATGAAAGAAAGAAAACAACAAATAGAAAGATTCAAGGCTTTGGATAAATTCCGTAATGGATTGACGTTCGTAATCCATCCAGATGAGGCTCTCAGGGAGAAAAAGGATGAGGCTTTTAAGAAAAAAACAGAAAATTGGCTGAAAAATCTTCAGCGAGATGTCTATCTCCAAGAGGCAATGAATATTGTACAGGAAATGTAATGAAAATAATATTTATCTTACTTCAAAATACAATATTTTAATATAAAAAAAGTTTATATCTTTAAAATTGTGGTTTAAAAAATAAAGTAAAAAATGAATGCTCATACAGAAAAACAGGTTTTCTCGCTTTGGGAAGTACTTTTTAGTGGTGGTGTTTTAGGAAATGTTATTATGGTGGCTATTTTCTTGCTGGGGATTTTGTCTCTATACATATTCTTTGAAAGATTTTTCTTCATACGAAGAATGGGAAAAGAAGTGCCAAATTTCTTAGATAATATAAAAGATTTTGTACAAGATGGCAAAATAGAAACAGCCATAGACTACTGCAGAACCATAGATTCCCCAGAGGCAAGAATGATAGAAAAAGGATTATATAGAATAGGTCGACCGATTTCTGATATTTCTAATGCTATGGAAAATCAAGGCCAATTGGAAGTCTCAAAATTAGAGAAAAATCTTAATATCTTGGCATCTGCATCAGGAGCTGCTCCTATGTTGGGCTTTTTGGGAACTGTCGTCGGAATGATTATGGCATTTTTTGAAATTTCTAATGTGACAGGAGCTGTCAGTCCAAAACTATTAGCATCAGGGATTTACACTGCAATGGCCACTACCGCTGTGGGGCTTTTTATTGGCATTCCAGCATACTTTTTTTATAATATTTTGGTAACGAAAGTTGATAGATTAGTATTGAAAATCCAGACTCACGCAACAGAATTTTTAGATACACTTAGCAAACCCTTGTAAAAGATGAATTTAAGACGAAAAAATAAAGTAAGTGCCGAGTTTAGTATGGCATCAATGACGGATATTATCTTCCTCTTACTTATCTTTTTTATGATTACTTCGTCGGCTATTAGTCAATCTTCTATTGAGGTGAAACTCCCACAAACAACCGATGGAAATGTCAATAACCAGAAACCTACGATGGTGACCATTAGTGCGGATGGAAAATATTTTATTGGGGATAAGGAGGTAGGTAAAGATAATTTGGAAACTGAGTTAAAACAGACCCTTAGCGGAGAGGAAAAACCAGCATTTACCATACGAGCAGACGAAAATACCAAGCATAAAGATGTAGTCTTTGTAATGGAAATTGCAGAAAGAAATAAGTATAATCTGGCAATCGCCACTATTCAAGAGCAGTAAAATTGTGGAAAATAACCATTTTCAAGAGCGAAAAGACCAATTACAAAGTGCGGTGATTACCTTAATCATCAGCCTTTTGGTGCTATTGTTCATCTATTTTTATCAATTTACACGTATTCGCGAAAAACAAGAAGTGGTAACTACAATGCTCATTAATTTCAGTGAAAATACTGAAATGCAACAATCTATCAAAGAAAACACCACTCTACAACATAGCGAGCCGACCTCACAAAAATCTGTGGAACAAGTTCCTCAGCCTGAATCCGTAGCCCCAACTCAGCCCGAAAAAATTATCACAGGAAATGCTGAGTTTAAGGTAAAAAAAAATGAGGAGCCAAAACCTCAAAAAAAAGAAATAAAAGCACCTCAGTCGATTGTAAAAGAGGAAAAAAATAAACAGCTGAATAAGGAAACATCTCAGTCTATTACTCAAAATAAAGCAATCAAAACACCATCCATAAAACCTGCTATGGAAACCACAAATACCATTAATAACCTATTGAATAATAGAGGTAAAAAAGGAAATGAAAATAACCAAAATTCAGATTCGGGAGACCCTATCGGTGGAAGAAGCAATGGAAATAGCAAGATTGGTGTGGATAGGAAATTAATAGCCTTTATTCCTGGTACAATGGGAAAAGGCGGTATTCAGCCATCTCATAATTGCACTGCATCAGGGAGTATAACGATTGCCTATATCGTAGATAAAAACGGTAATGTGAGTTCTGCCCATCGTGTGAGTGGTTCTAATGACGCTTGTATCGTGAGAACGACTACTGCTTGGGTAAAAAAATATGTGAAAGCAGAGAAAGCGGATGGCAACTCTTCGGGAAACTACACTATTATTTTTTAAGACATCAAAAATGGAAGAACTAAAATTTTGTCCCAAATGTGGGGATATCTCCTTGCATTTTGATAAAATCAATCGTTTGCATTGCTCATCGTGTGATTTTGTGTTGTATCATAATTGTGCAGGAGCCGTGGCTGTTATGCTACGCTATCAAGATGAGGTCTTCTTGACAATACGAAATCAGGAACCTCAAAAAGGTAAATTGGACTTACCAGGGGGCTTCTGTGATCCAAATGAAAGTGCAGAACAAACTTGCCAACGAGAGTTGTATGAGGAACTTAAATTACAAATCAATCCTGAAAAATTATCATTCTTGGCGACTCAGCCTAATGTGTATCGGTATAAAAATATAGATTATAACACGCTAGACATATTCTTTGAATATCAAATGGATATGAAATTTCAACCAGAAATAGAAGAATCGGAGATTGCAGATGGGGTATGGTTCAGAATTAATGAAATACCAATAGATAATCTCGCTTTTAATTCCCAAAGAATATTTTTTGAAAGAAAAATTATAAAATTTTAATATTTTTTTTGTAAAAAAGTGATAATATTAAAAAATAATTGTATATTTACCGCATAATTTATAAAAAAATATATTTTATAGGTAGATTTTATCTTATTAGGTGTATCATTGTTAATCTCTTGTGAGAGGGAGAGTAATAATGATAATATTGTTAAAATAGAAAATTCAAAGAGTACGAAAGTGGATTCAAAATTAATTCCATATGTTGGATGGGGGCTTACAGCAGTAGATTTTGCAGATTGTATGGATTGTATATAAAAGTAAAATATAATGGTATATTAGAATTATCAAATAAAGAGATATTATTAGCTGTGTTATTTTTAGTAGGATTAATAATGAATATTTTTGATGTATGCAAAAATAACAAAAATAGAAAAAGCATAAACCACCAATATTCTACAATACTTTATATAGCTTGTATCATTAATATTCTCTTCAAACAAAAATAATTAGAAATTTTTATAGTGTGAGGATATAAAGAGGAAATGCTTCCTCTTTTTTTATTTTAAAATCATAATTATATTCTTTAATGTACAAATAGAAATTTAATTTTAATATTTTTTGTAAAAAAGTGATAATGTTAAAAAAATAAGTGTATATTTGTATTATAATCTTTAAGTACTAAGGCTATCGGAGAGAAATTTACATTTTTTATAAATATAATTGTAATCAAGACAATTGCATAGAGTATTGTAACTTAATAGTGTGGATTTATGAAAAATAAGTCGGATAGTTTTTTAATAAAAGAGTACCAAAATGGTTGTGAGGATGCCTTTGTAGTTCTCATAAACCGCTATAAGAGTGAGCTATTTACCTTTATCTATTACAAAGTTTTAGATGAAGATTTAGCTAATGATATATTCCAAGATACATTCATTAAAATAATCATTACTTTAAAAGAGAAAAGATACAACGAGGAGGGAAAATTTATTGTTTGGGCAAAGAGAATAGCACATAATTTGATAATAGATTATTTCAGACTCAATAGTAAAAATCACAGAGTTTCTACCATATCTCACGATGATGATGAGTTTTCTATATTTGATATATTACAAGAACCATCGGAAAATATAGAAGACCAATTGATAAAGAATCAAATATTCGAAGATTTACATGGTATGATACATTTCCTCCCAGAAAGTCAGCAGGAGGTTATCAAACTTCGCTTTTTTGATGGATTGAGCTTTAAGGAAATTGCAGAACATACGGGGACAAGTATTAATACAACGCTAGGCAGAGTGAGGTATGCACTGATTAATCTACGAAAAGTGATGGATGATAATAATATAATTCTTACAAAATAAGATATGCTACATATTGATATACATAGTTTTTCCTATAAAAAAGGAGGTATTCCAAAAGATTTGAGTGGAAATGGAGGAGGATTTTGTTTTGATTGTCGAGGAATACTCAATCCTGGGAGAATAGAGGAATATAAATCTCAGACTGGCAAAGATATTGCCGTTCAAGAGTTTTTAGAGAATCAAACCAAGATGCCCGATTTTTTGAATGGGATAAAATCTGTCATTAGCATCACGATAGAGGATTATTTGGAAAGGAATTTTGAGAATTTGCAAATTAATTTTGGCTGTACGGGTGGGCAACATCGTTCCGTATATTCTGCAGAAAAGATAGCAGAATTTGTGAAAAAACAATACCCACAAGTTTGTGTGAGTATTACTCATGACGAACAACCACAACTTAATGATTAGTTATGCAATTTCGGACGGATATTCAAGGGCTACGAGCAGTAGCCTTTTTGTTGGTTTTTATTTTTCATTTGGATAAGGGGTGGCTCTCTGGTGGGTATCTTGGTGTAGATTTATTTTTTGTGATTTCTGGATATTTGATAACGACCATTATCCTTAGCGATATAGAGCATCATAGATTTAGTTTTTTTAACTTTTTTGAGAAGCGTTTTAAAAGGATTTTACCAGCCTATTTTGGATATCTGCTGTCGGTAGCTTTTTTGGGGGCATTTGTTTGGTTGTATCGAGATGTAGATAGTTTTACTAAGGCTCTTATACAATCGGGGAGTTTTGTTTCTAATGTCTATTTTTCGCAGGGAGAGTCGTATTTTGGAGCGAAATTGAGTGAGAATCCATTACTTCATACATGGTCTCTATCGCTAGAAATGCAGTTTTATTTGCTTTTACCATTTGTAATATTCTTTTTTAGGCGTTTTTTACTGCCGGTACTTCTTATTTTGGTGGTTTTACTTACGATATATTCGTCTTACGAAATTTATTTTTTAGATAATCAGCAGAAGATTTATTTTTCTTTAATTAGCAGGATACCAGAGTTTTTGATAGGTTCGGTTTATGCCATCATTTTTAAGAATGGAGTAGATTTATCCAGAGTAAAGAATAATTTTATTGCGATTGTAAGCTTGTCAATGCTCATTTTTTGTGCATATTTTTATACAGAGGATACCTCGTTTCCAGGAGTATTGGCACTTTTTCCGTGTGTAGCAGGAGCAAATATTTTGGTGATGAGAAATAATATCATTACGGAGTTTTTGTCTTGTAAAGTGTTGGTTTTCATAGGAGAATTGTCTTATTCTTTGTATTTATGGCATTGGGGGATTATGGCGTTTGTTCGGTATGCTAATGATTCTTATGATTTTTCGGCGGTGCAAATGCTCTTCGTGGTAGTGGTTACATTTGTGCTGAGCTATGTATCGTATTATTTATTGGAAAAGAGATTTCGTAGGAAAGATAATTTTCATTTTGCAGTGGTATATGTCCCTGTTTTAGTAGTTTTTTTTGTGTTTTCTACTCAGATGAAGCATATGGGAATAGTAGTCTCGAGACAAGTACTAGATAAGTATGTTCGTCCATTGGTAGGACTGAAATCTCACTACGAAAATCAAGAGGAAAAGATGGGAGACTTATCTAAAAATGATAAAATAATTCTTATTGGCGATAGCCATGCTTTGATGCTGAAACCATTTCTCGATACATTAGGGAAAGAGTATCATTTCTCATTTAATACCTTGACTTGTAGTGTGTATCCAGCGATAGAAGGTATAAAACGAGAGGAAGTCCCTAATAATCGTAAGAACTTCTATGATTATTCCCGAAAACTAATACCCCATACGAAGAAAATGATTGCTGATAGTGAGATTATCATCATCAATAGTGTAGGATTTGAGAGACTACCATCAATGAAAGTTGCTTTGGAGAAATTGGCTTCGGAATTGAAATCCAACCAAAAATTAATTCTGATAAAAACTTTCCCAAAACTCAATAAAAATCCATTAAAACAATATAAAACTTTTATATCCATCGGTGGCGAGTTGAAGAACAGAACTAATCCTAAAAATGAAAAAATATTGAAAAAAATCGTCCAAAAATATCCTAATGTCTATATGTATGATATTTCGAAAAGTGATATTTTTGCAACACCAGGGTATATTAATGGTATTATTTCGTATTATGATAATAGCCACATTAACCACTATGGAGCGATGCAACTTACTAGGGATTTAGGGCAAGATTTTATGCAGTTTTTTGATAAAATAAAGAATAATTAATATGAAAGCACTGATTTTTTCGGCAGGGAAAGGTACTCGACTAAAACCATTCACTAACCAACATCCAAAAGCATTGGCAAAGGTGAATAATATCCCCTTGCTCGAGCGAAATATTAAATATTTACAATCTTTCGGTATTAATGATTTTGTGATAAATATTCACCATTTTGGTGAGCAAATTATAGATTTTTTGGAGGAAAATAAGTTTTTTGATGCCAAAATTGAAATTTCAGACGAAAGAGTTGAACTATTAGAAACAGGAGGTGGATTGCTTTTTGCACGCCATTTTTTAGAGCAAGAAACCGATTTTTTAGTGATGAATGTCGATATTCTCACCAATCTGAATATTTTCAATTTTGTGAAATTTCATCAAGAGAATAAAAATATTATTTCTTTGGCTGTTTCTGATAGAAAAAGTTCTCGAAAATTACTTTTTGATAGCCAGATGACCCTCAACGGATGGCAGAATGAGTCTTCGGGAGATGTTATTTATGGAAATAAAATTGAAAACCTTACTTCATTAGCTTTTAGTGGAATACATTGTATTAATTCTACATTTTTAAAAATGATAAAGAAAAAAGGAAAATTCTCCATCATTGAAGAATACATTTCCCAAATGAAAGATATAGAGATTAAAGGCTACCAACACGATGCTCTATTGATAGATGTGGGGAGACCAGAGTCTGTCGTGGAGGCTGAGAAATACTTTAAATAAAAAAAGATGGACATTGATATAACTTCGTATAGAGAGATTTTAGATGAATTTACAAAAGGCGATCAAATACTCTCAGAAATAGGGTCTTGTATAGCTATATTGGGGTCGGCAAGGTTATCTTCGGAAAATAAATACTATCAACTAGCGATGGAAATTGCCGAGAAAATTGCCGATATGGGCTTTGGTATTATTACAGGAGGCGGACCAGGTATAATGGAGGCGGGAAATAGAGGTGCAAAAAATAAAGGAGTAAAATCTGTTGGGCTGAATATAGAATTACCATTTGAACAGTATAGTAATGTATATACTGACGAGAGTGTGTTTTTCAGTCATTTCTTTGTTCGCAAAATGATGTTTATGAAATATTCCAAGGGAATAGTAGTACTACCAGGGGGCTTTGGTACATTAGACGAGTTCGTAGAGATGCTTGCCTTAATCCAAAATTCTAAAAATAACAAAATACCTCTTATTCTGGTAGGTTATGAGTTTTGGAGTGGTCTTTTGGGCTGGTTTCGTGAGGTTCTTCTTCCAGAAAAACTCATTGCAGAAAGGGATTTGCAAATATTTCGTCTTGTGGATACAGCTGACGAGGTTGTTAAATATATCAGAGAATTTTATCCGTAAATTAGGAGAATATATTAAAAATTGTATATTTGCTAAATATTAACAATCAAAATTGAATTAAAATGAAAAATTTATTGTATATCGTTGGAGCTTTTATTTTATTGGGATTGATGAATTTTGCTAAAATGGACTTCTTCTCATCAATGACGAAGGCCGATTATGATGCGGGAAGTAAGTCTCTGAAATTCACAGCTAAAATAAATGTTGAGCATATTGCAAACACAGTAAAAATCAATCCAAACTCTGCTGGTTTTGAGGCAGGCGTGAAGAAATATGTTGGGAATAATTTCGCTGTGGAAATAAATGGCTCTATAAAGTCTATTACCTTCACAGGAAGCCAGATAAGCGACGAGGCAGTATGGCTATATTTTGAAGTGAATAATGTGGAAAGTATATCTACAATGAAAATTAAAAATACAATATTGTTTGATGCCTATCCGAAGCAGTTCAATGTAGTGAATATCGTGTATAAAGGACAACAAAAAACAATGAATTTCCAAAAAGGAAAGGAGATAAACGAAGTATCATTTTAAAATAAAAGGCTTAGAATATTCTAAGCCTTATTAATTTTATCTCCCATCTACGCAGAATATAGAATACTGCACAGAAGTTGCTGTCTTGAAGAGGGTTTTTATTTTTCTCAAATCGCTTCTTGCACTTTCTTTTGTGAAATAGCTACCTGCTAAAATCTTATAGTTAGGCCTTAGGGACGCATCTACTTCCACTTTCAGATTGGGAAAATTTTGTCGAAAATCAACTTTTATTTTATTGGCTTCATCGTTGGATTTTGCTGTAGCTACTAATATTTTATATCCCATAATTCTTGGGTTTTGTCTGCAAATTTCAGCAGTAGAATTTTTTCTCTTAGGGATAATTATTTTTTCTTCCGTATGGGTTGGAGCTTCTTCTGTTTTGATGATTTTTGTAGTTGTTTCTTTGCAATTTTCCCCCATCTGTTTCATTAGACGGGTAATATTGGCATTAGCAGAGATACTCAGTTCTGTACCGTTTAAGGTATCTTTTTTCGTAATAATTTGGGCTTTTGAGACAGAAAAACTAAAAGCACCGATTAATAAAAATATTTTCAATAGTGATTTCATTGATGAAAAATTTCAACAAAAATAAATAAAAAAAACTTTCTAAAAAATAGTTTTTCTTCATTCTATTGAAAATAGTATTTTGATAAAATAGCGGGAATGCCTACTTTTGTCGCCACAAATTTTAATACCAATTATGTGGAATAGAGTGTTTATCGCGGTGTTTTTCTTCGTGCTTTTTTCTTGTAAGAAAGACCAAAAAGAGCGTGGCTACCAATCGGATTTGCCAAATTTTGGAAATATCAATATAGATAAAGTATTTTCGAAATCGGATAATTATCTCCATAATAAAGATTCTATAAAGCAAAAATTGATAGGATATTATCGAAAAAATTGGGAAAAAGGAGATTTATGGGGAGGTTTTTTGGTAGCAAAGGGAGATAATATTTTATTTGAAAGATATCAAGGGTTTACTGATGAATCTCAGCAGAAGCCTATAAATGAAAATACACCAATACATATCGCTTCGGTGAGTAAACCATTCACGGCAATGGCAGTTCTGAAATTGGTAGAGGCTGGGAAATTGCAACTTAATCAGCGTATTATAGATATTTTTCCAAAGTTTCCTTATCCAAAAATTACCATTAAAAATCTACTAAGCCACAGAAGTGGGTTGCCGAAGTATGAATATTTTGTGGAGGAGATTCATCCAAGACCTATTGAATTGAATAAGGATTTCCTCACTAATCAAGATGTTTTAGACTTATTGGAAAAATATCATCCCGATTTGGCAAGTCCGCCCGATACGAGGTTTATGTATTGTAATACAAATTACGCAATTCTAGCTCTTGTTGTAGAAAAAATAACGAATAAACCTTTCCCAGAGGCTATGCAAGAGATGATTTTTAGACCTCTGAAAATGAAAAATACCTTTATTTTTGAGAAAAAATATTTGCATACAGCTTCAAAATCCTTCTACCAAACGGAAAAGGAATATCCGTTGAATAATCTGGACTTAATATATGGAGATAAAAATGTATATACCACGCCGAGAGATTTGCTGAAATTTTCTAAGGCGATGTTTTCAGTAAAATTTTTGGGTAAAGCTATTAAAAATCAAGTATTTATGCCATATTCCAATGAAAAGGGAGGGGTGAATAACTATGGTTTGGGCTTCCGAATGAAAATTTTTGAAAACGGAAAAAAACTTACTTATCATAACGGCTGGTGGCACGGCAATAATGCTGTTTTTGTACATTTAGAAAACTCTAAAATTACAATAATTGCCTTAGGAAATAAGTTTTCTAATAGGGTGTATTCCGCTACGGCATTATCTTCGTTGTTCGAGGATTTCCCATACAAAATAGAAGAAGAAAAATAAATAAAATTTTTTAGAATGAATATTACAGAAATTGCGTCTTATATAGGCTATTTGGCCTCTGTTTTTATTGTGCTGAGTTTTGTGTTTAGAAATTTAATGACAGTGAGACTCATCAATCTTATTGGGTGTATTTGTTTCGTTATGTATGGTTTTTTCATTGCAAAGGAACCTCTATATCCCGTAATTATTCCTAATGCGATACTTTCTTTTGTCCAAATTTTTTACTTAGTGAAGGGAAATAAATAGAATATTTGGAAGGTTGCCGTTTTTTTGTGTCAAAAATTATTTCACTACCTTTGCTAGTCTCTATTTAAAGAATGTATTAGTGGTTATTCTACAGTTTTGGTAGGGTAGCTCAGTCGTTATAGTATCTAATATAAGATATGTTATTTTTTTAATTTTAATCATAAATATATGATTATCAATATACAATAGAACAAAATGGCAAGAAAAAGAAATAAAATTTTATCTCAAAAAAATCATAATAAATTAAAAGAAATTGGGCGATTGATAATGAGATTTATTAATCAAAACCAATCAAAGTCATATAATTATAAACAAATTTCGGAGGCAATAGGCTATAAGAATCCACGCCAGAGGGAGCAGGTAATCCAGTCGTTGCATCTATTACGAGGTGAGGAGAAAATTAAGGAGACTGAAAAAGGGCGTTATACCATTAATATTTCCACGAGCAATACTTTTGAGGGAATTATAGATTTTAATCAATCTGGAAATGCCTATGTGAGCATTGATGGAGTTGATGAGGATATCTTTATTCATATGAAAAATGTGAAAGATGCTCTGCAAGGCGATAGAGTTCTTATACTGCTTCATCATTACAAAGGAAAAAAGTTGGAGGGGTCTGTGTTGGAAGTTTTGGAGAGAAAACGAACGGAGTTTGTGGGCACCTATGAATGCGTGAAAAATAAAAATTATGGATTCGTAGTTGGAGATAAGAAAACAATCAATACAGATATTTTTATTAGCCAAGAATACACCAATGATGCTCAAAATGGAGATAAAGTATTGGTGAAAATCCTAAAATGGGATGCCAAATCCAAGAACCCAGAGGGGGAAATTATCCGAGTTTTGGGAAAACCAGGAGAACATGAAACAGAGATACATGCCATATTGGCAGACTACGGCTTGCCGTATAATTTTCCCGAAGAGGTAGAGGCTGAAGCCAATAAAATAGATAGGCAAATTCACAATGATGAGGTGATAAAACGGAGAGATATGAGGAATACTCTCACTTTTACTATTGACCCTAAAGATGCTAAGGATTTTGATGATGCTTTGTCTATCAATAAGTTAGAAAATGGTAATTGGGAAATAGGAGTGCATATTGCAGATGTATCTTATTATGTGAGACCAAATACAAAACTTGACGAGGAGGCATACAGCCGTGCTACATCTATCTATCTTGTAGATAGGGTTGTTCCAATGCTTCCAGAGGTACTTTCTAATGATGTTTGTTCGCTCCGCCCAAACGAAGATAAATATACATTCTCAGCAGTTTTTGAGATAAATGATAAAGCTGAAATAAAAAATCAATGGTTCGGTAGAACTATAATCCATTCCGATAGAAGATTCACCTACGAAGAAGCTCAAGAAAGAATAGAAACTGCCGAAGGAGATTTGGTAGAAGAAATATTAGTGCTCAATAGATTAGCAAAAATCCTCCGCCAAGAGAGAATAGATAATGGAGCCATAACCTTTGATAGGAGTGAGGTAAAATTTAATCTTGATGAAAATAATGAGCCTATTGGGGTGTATTTCAAAATTAGTAAAGATGCAAATCATCTGATTGAGGAATTTATGCTTTTAGCAAATAGAAAAGTATCAGAGTTTATCTCTGTTAATCAGCAAAATAAACCGACAGAAAACACCTTCATTTATAGAACTCACGATGACCCCGACCCAAGCAAGTTGGAGGCATTGAAAGAATTCGTATCTACCTTTGGATACACGATGGATATTTCTAATACACAAAAGGTAGCCCAATCAATGAATACTCTTCTTGCCTCTGTGAAGGGTAAAGGTGAAGAGAATATGATAGAAACCTTAGCAATGAGGTCAATGAGTAAGGCGGAATATTCTACCGACCCGACGGGGCATTATGGTTTGGGATTTGAGTATTATACCCATTTTACTTCGCCTATCCGTCGTTATCCTGACTTGATTGCTCACCGACTTTTGCAACATTATTTGGACAAGGGAAAATCCCCCGATAGAGCATCCTACCAAGTGCAGGCCCAGCATTGCTCACAGATGGAACGCCTAGCCTCCGATGCTGAGCGAGATAGTATCAAATTTATGCAAGTGAAATTCATGGAAAATCGCTTAGGAGAGACTTTTAATGGGGTGATTTCTGGAGTTGCAGAGTTTGGTTTTTGGGTAGAAATACCAGAAAATGGAGCTGAGGGCCTTATTCGCCTACGAGACCTTACCGATGATGTTTATCAGTATGAAGCTCATAATCACGCAGTGGTAGGAAAGCAAACAGGAAATCAGTATCAACTTGGAGACAGCATTAAAATAAAAGTTGTGAGAGCTAATATTTTGCAAAAACAATTGGATTTCCAAATAGTGGAAGAGAACATCCTATAAATCCAAAATTAAAATATTATCATATTTTTTAACTTATTTTTGATGAAAAATGTATAGTATTATCGATATTGAGAGCAATGGAGATGGATATAGACACGAGTGTATTATTGATATTGCTATTTTTAAATTTGATGGGCATAGAGTAGTGGATCAATTTATGTCTCTGGTCAATCCAGAGGCAAAAATCACACATTATGTACAAAAATTAACAAAAATTACTCCAAAAATTGTAAAAACAGCACCTAAATTTCACGAAATTGCAAAACGAATTATAGAAATTACCGAAGGGACAACTCTCGTCGGGCATAATATTGAGTTTGATTATAGAATGCTCCGTCAATCTTTCCAAAGATTGGGCTACGACTTTAAAATTAATGTATTAGATACAATACCATTAGCCCAAAAACTTATTCCCGAAGCTGAGAGTTATTCTCTTGGGAAACTTACGGAATCTCTGGGAATACCGCTTATTAATCGCCACCGAGCAGATGGTGATGCCAGAGCTACTTTGGAATTATTTAAACTACTTATGTCAAAGGATAATGATAATGAAATTATTCAAAAGCAATTTGAAGAAACCAATGCCAAAAGCTATGTGAATAGAGTAAAAGAACTTACTCAGGATTTACCAAATGAGAAGGGAATTGTCTATCTGCAAGACAAAAATGGGAATATCCTTTACTCTGATTTTATGAGTGATATGAATAAGTCGGTGAAGTATATTCTAAATTCTGATGCAAAAAAATGGGAGAAAATACAAAAGAAATGTGAGCAAATACATTATGAATTATTAGGGCACAAGATTATTGGAAAATTGATTCTTAGAAACAAAAATATTATTAAAAAAGAAGATTTGCCTTTCGGATTATATTATAAGTCAGAAAAATACATTGTAGAAAAAACAAACCTAAACAAAGGTAATATACCTCTGCTGAAATTCCAATCTTTTACGCAAGGAATAAAGGTTGTTAATTTCATAAAATCCATCCCAGAGTATGCTGATGTAGAAATTTTGAAACAAAAAATCAGTCTAAAAGGACGAAATGAAATTTGGACAACCAGCGGACGAAGTTTGGGTGAAAAATCATTTATTATCCTAGAAAAAGGAAAAATTGTATCCTTCGGATTTTATAAGTACTACAATCAAATACAATCTGAAAAAACATTAAACAAACTTAGGATAGATATAAAGCCTACTATTACATTGGATAATGAACTGAAATTGTCGCTCTTAAAAGGTGATTTTGAAATTATAAAACATAAAATTTAGATTATATTCTAAATAGTGAGAGGAAGATTTTTGATAAATAATCTTCCTCTATTCGTTAGAATTAATGAAAAAAGACTACCTTAATAAGATAGTCTTCTAAATATAGTGGGTTCTAAGGGATTCGAACCCCTGACCCTCTGGGTGTAAACCAGATGCTCTGAACCAGCTGAGCTAAGAACCCTATTTAGTGGGCGGTGAGGGATTCGAACCCCCGACCCTCTGGGTGTAAACCAGATGCTCTGAACCAACTGAGCTAACCGCCCTCTTTTATAGTGGTGCAAAGATACAAAAAAAATATTACCATCCAAATCTTTTTATTGATTTTTTTCTAAAAATTCGCCTACAACGAAATTGCTTCCCCCTACGAAAATCATTTCTCCCTCTGAGCAGCAATTACTTGCAGATAAAAACCCCGAATTAACATCATCAAAAATTTTATATTTTATTTTTGTGTTTTTCAACAATTCTTCGTAGTCTTTTGGATGACGACCACGGGCAATAGAGGGCTTTACAAAGTAAAATTGAGAATTTTGAGGAAGAATTTTTAGTACTTCATCAATTTTTTTATCATTCACAAAGCCTAAAACGATATGTTTGTACAGCGGATATTCATTTAGTTGTTGGAAAACTTCTTCTAATCCTGCTTGGTTGTGTCCAGTATCGCAGATGATAAGTGGCTGTTGAGAAAACTCGTACCAACGCCCAAGGAAATTGGTGTTTTTGAGGACATTTTGTAAGCCATTTTTGATGTTTTCCTCAGAGAGGAATATTTCAAAGTTTTGTAGTGTTTGGCAAATAGCAACTGCTACACGGATATTTTTCCGTTGATAGTTTCCTTTTAAGTCTGTTTTTAAGTTGGTTTTTAAAGTAGTGGCATCAAAGAAGGGAGCGTTCAGGTCCTTTGCTTTTTGCGAGATGATTTGTTTTACTTTTTCATTTTCATCGCCAGAGATTATTGGGGTATTTTTTTTGATAATTCCAGCCTTTTCGATGGCGATTTCTTCTAATGTATTACCCAAGATATTTTGGTGGTCGAGAGCGATATTTGTAATTGCTGATATGATTGGAGTGATGATATTAGTGGAATCTAGCCGTCCGCCGAGTCCTACTTCTATGATAGCGAAATCTACCTCTTGTTGATGAAAATACTCAAATGCCATAATGGTTGTAAATTCAAAAAACGATGGAAGAATATCACTTGGCAAGTGTTTTAGTTTTTGTATAAAATCAAACACGAATTTTTTATCACAATTGATACCATTTATCTTGATTCTTTCTGTAAAATCCACCAAATGAGGGGAATTATATAGCCCAACTTTGTAGCCAGCCTCTTGCAAAATAGAGGCAATCATATTGCTGGTAGAGCCTTTTCCATTGGTGCCACCGATGTGTATGGTTTGGAGTTTTTTTTGTGGGTTACCGAAAAAATCACAAAGTTTTTGGATATTTTCAAGCCCAGGTTTGTAGGCTTTTTGTCCGTCTATTTGGTAATTTGGAGCTTGCTTAAACAGCCAATCAACAGCTTCATTATATTTTGTAAAATTCATTTTAAATAGGTATGATATTGTATCTTAGAGTTTTATATGATTAATTGTATTTTCTAAAAACATTTATTAAATTTGAAATTCAAAAGTACTAAATTTTAATTAAATAATTTATTATAAAAAATGATAGAAAAACTGCAAGAAAAACTCTTTTTGGAGAGCCAAGAGATACTTACAGAGATATCCAAAATAGAGGATAAACAAGATTTTTGGTTGAAAAGACATTTATTCAAAGGGATTGCTGATAGAATCTCTATGTTAGAATATTTAGAAGATTACGAAGTGGAGGAAGAAACTCCGACAGAAGAAATAGAAATATCAGAAATAGGGATGATTGAAGCAGGACAATCTATCGAAGAAGAGTCTATAAAATCAGAATCTGCTGTTTCCGAAATATACATTAGCCACGATGAGGGAGAAGAACATTCGCAGGAAAAAATAAAATTAGCAAAAATAAAGTCACCTAACTTTGTGAAAAGTAATTTGCCAATGCCATCATTTGATAAAAATATCTCTGAGGGGATATCCAAAGGACGAGATTTTATGCTTGATTTGAATGATAGGATAGCTTTTACGAAGGTGCTTTTTAAGGGTAACCAAATAGAGATGAATGAGGTGCTCGCTAAGTTGAATACTTTTGGCGATTTGGAAACTGCTAGGGAGTATCTTAGTGATATTTACCATAGCAAAAATTGGTCATCTGTAGATGAGTATGCTCAGCGACTTTGGAGTTTAGTAGAAGAAAAATTTTCATAAATTAGAGAAGAGATGATAAATGATATAAGGGATTTTCAGAATGTATTTTTTATTGGTATAGCAGGTGTAGGAATGAGTGCTATTGCTCAGTATCTTAGAGGAATAGGAAAGCATGTGTCAGGGTCGGATAGATATTTCCACGAGGGAGAATACAACAAGGTAAAGCATCAATTGGAGGTAGAAGGTATTCAATGCTTTTTACAAGATGGTAGCGGTATTTCTGAGGATACCGATTTGGTAGTAGTATCTACGGCGATAGAAGATTCCGTTTTTGAGGTGCAAAAGGCAAAAGAGATGGGAGTTCCTATCATAAAGAGAAGTGAGTTATTAGCAATAATTTCAAAGAGTAAAAAAAACATTGCTGTGGCAGGAACTTCGGGGAAGAGTACCACTTCGGCAATGTTGTATCATATCCTTTCGGACGCTGGATTAGAGCCTAGTATTATTTCTGGTGCGGGGCTTACGAGTATCATCAAACAGGGGAAAATAGGAAATGCCTCTGTGGGTTCTGGAGATTGGCTTATCATAGAAGCTGACGAAAGTGATGGTTCGGTGGTACAATATCACCCAGAGATTGGTTTGCTCCTCAATATTGACAAGGACCATCAAGAGATAGCAGAATTAATACAGCTATTTACCACTTTTCGGAAGAATACGAAGGGACTTTTTATAACAAATCAATCTAATTCTCTGGCGAGAGAATTATCCATGAATGATTCCCAAGATTTTGGTTTTAATGATAAAAAAGCAGGCTTTAATGCTGAAAATTTTTCTCAACAAGGCTTTAAACTTAGCTTTAATATTAAAAATCAATCTTTTGAAATGAATGCTATTGGGCAACATTCTGTGGAGAATGCCACTGCGGCTGTCGCCGTTGCACATCAGATAGGAGTAGATTTATCAACTTGTGCCGAGAGCCTTTCTAAATACGAGGGAATATATCGTCGTCACCAGATTTTAGGGGAGAAGAATGGTGTGTGGGTAATTGATGATTATGGCCATAATCCTGCTAAGTGTTCGGCAAGTATTAGGGCGTGCCAGTTGGTCGGTAGTGGAAGAGTAGTAGCGTGGTTCCAGCCTCACGGATATGGACCTACACGATTTTTGAAGGATGATTTTATAGAGGAACTTTCCAAAATTCTACGCTCACAAGATGAGTTATTAATGAGCGAGATTTTCTATGCGGGAGGTACCGCTGTGAGGGATATTTCAGCAAATGATTTGGTAAAGGGTATTCAAGAAAAAGGTAAAATAGCTCATTTTATTGAGAATAGAAACGACCTATTGCCTTATCTAAAACAACATTTGAAAAAAGGAGATATTCTTCTATTGATGGGAGCAAGAGACCCTAGCTTGGAGGAATTTTGTAAGTCTATTTTCAACAATTTATAAAATAAAAAACCAGCGATTTTTTAGGATTGCTGGTTTTTAAGTTAATTGAAATATAGGTGTTTATAATTTATCTTCGGTATCTTCGTCTAATTTTTTAGTAGCTGCCATTGCGGTGATGAGGTCATCAACCATAGAGTTGGCTGCCATAGGGTTATTCGGTAGTAAGACGAGGTTAGATCGGTTGTTGGCACCAATGGCTTGTAAGGTATCGTAGTGTTGTGTAACGACAATTAGTGCCGATGCCTCTCGAGAGTTTATACTCACATTATTAAGCATTTTTACGGATTCTTCTAATCCTCTTGTTATCTCTCTTCGTTGGTCTGCGATACCTTGTCCTTGTAGTTTTTTAGACTCTGCTTCGGCCTTTGCAATAGCTACAATACGGATTCTTTCAGCCTCTGCTTCATATTCTGTGGCTATTTTTTCTCTCTCGGCGGCATTTATTCTGTTCATTGCATTTTTTACTTGCTCGTCGGGGTCTATATCGGTTACTAAAGTTTTGATAATATCATATCCGTAACTTTGCATTGCTTCTTCTATTTCGGTTTTTACGGCGATAGCAATATTATCTTTTTTTACGAAAACATCATCTAATTTTAGTTTTGGGACTTCTGCTCTTACAACATCAAAAACATAAGAAGTAATCTGGTTATGAGGATTTTCTAATCTATAATGAGCGTCAGAAACTTGGTTTCGTATTACTTGATATTGCACCGAAATTCTCATTTTTATGAATACATTATCCAATGTTTTGGTATCGACTAAAACATCTAATTGCTGTATTTTTAGATTTAAAATATTAGCAATATTATCTATAAAAGGGATTTTCAGATGAAGTCCTGCGTGGCGTACGGAATGGAATTTTCCGAGTCTCTCTATCACTGCTGCTGTCTCTTGTTTTACGATGAATATACTGGATAATATAACAACAAAAGCGAATGTAAGTAGAACAATAAATGTTATCATAATCAAAAATTTTTTATATAAGTGTATTATAGTACCTTTTTTGTTACATTTTTTTATATTTGATGAAAAAAGTGATTGATTTTTAAAACTTTGTGTAGTATGAGGCATTTCGTAGTAGTATTTTTATTGTTTTTATTTGGGTTGTTTCTGGTCAGAACATTATTAATGGAAAAGTTGTGTCTGCCAGTGGAGTACCTATTATTGGTGCGTCTATCACTATTGAAGAGCCTTAAATACGATATTAGCCTATGGAATTTCTGATGCGAAAGGGAATTTAAGATTAGTTTTAAAACAAACTTACCGAGTGTATCCTAAAATAAAGGCCTATGAAATAATTAGTTATTCCCCGTGTATCTATCTACTTCTCAATCAGTGGTATATATAATACCACGACAAATAATGTTTAGTGTAAAATTTAACTTTAACTAAAAAATACTACCTTTGCTCTATGAAAAAATATTCTTCTAAAAGGAGTGTGCAAATATTGGCATATATTTTTCAAGAGTTTGGTATTCAGGATATTGTAGTTTCGCCTGGCTCTCGTAATGCTCCCATAGCGATACATTTTGGTGAGTTGGAGAACTTTAATTGTTATAGTATTATAGATGAGCGGAGCGCAGGTTTCGTAGCACTTGGAATGGCAAAATATACCAAAAAACCAACTTTGCTCACTTGTACAAGTGGTTCAGCAACAGCGAATTATTATCCAGCAGTTACAGAAGCATTTTATCAAAATATACCTTTGTTGTTACTCACTGCAGACCGGCCTGTAGGGTTTGTGGATATTTTTGATGGACAGACTATTCGGCAAAAAAATATATTCTCCCAGCACTCATATGGGGATTTTGAGTTATTAGAGGATAATCAACCCAATGCCGATGAGGAAAATTATAAAATAATAAAAAGAGCCGTAGAACTATGTATTAACAAACAAGGTCCAGTACATATTAATATTCCTTTGGAAGAGCCTTTATATGAGTTAGTTAGTGAGGTACCAAGTTTGCCTTCCGTAATACTTTCCGAGCAAGAAAATAGTTATGAAATTTCGCATAAATTGGTGGAACAGTGGGAGAGCTCTAAAAGAATAATGATTTTGGTAGGTACGAGAGAAGCATCGGAAGAGTTGGATACTGAGTTATCCAAATTAGCTGATAATCATTCTGTAGTGGTTCTTTGTGAGGTAAATTCTAATCTTAATAATGATAATTTTTTTCATCATATAGATAGATATATTTTTGGTTTTGGGGAGAAAGAATATCGGAATTTTGCACCTGATTTACTGATTACGATTGGACAAAATGTAGTTTCCAAAAAAGTTAAACAGTTTTTGAGAGAGGCACATCCAAAACATCATTGGCATATTGATAGTTATTGGCAACCAGATACATATTATTCTCTAACTGAAAAGATTACTACCACAGCAGAGAAGTTTTTTAGGGCGTTTTTACCGAAGATTAGTACGCCAGAGAGTGAATATTATCATTTATGGGAACAATTGAAGATTGAAAAAGATGAAAAACATCAAAGCTATATCCAAAAGATAGGTTTTTCGGACTTCAATTTAATCCGCCTTTTATCATCGGAAATACCTAAAAATTATCATATACATTTCTCTAATTCTTCAGTGATAAGATATGCACAATTATTTGATTTTAAGGGTTATATAGTCCATTGCAATAGGGGGACAAGTGGTATTGAGGGCTCTACTTCCACAGCGATGGGATATGCTGTAAAATCCGAAAATCCCACTTTATTAGTTACGGGAGATATTTCTTTTTTCTATGATGTGAATGGCCTTTGGAACAGTTATCTTTCATCAACTACGAGAATTATTGTGATGAATAATAGCGAGGGGAATATCTTCAAAATAATTCCTGGCCCAAGGAATGCTAATGAAAATATTTTGAATGAATATATTGCCACACGGCACGAAAAAACAGCAAAATATTTGGCAGAACATTTCGGATTTGGATATATTAAGGCAGATGAGGAAAGCGATTTAAAGCAGGTATTGACCACTTTTTTTAGGGAAAGTGATCGGCCTAAAATATTGGAAGTACAAACAAGTTCAGTAGATAATGCTCAGATTTTAAGAGATTATTTTAAGGAAATGAGTTAATACAAAAAAAACTATCTCTTAGAGATAGTTTTTTTATTTAATCTACGATTGGAATTTCTGTATTTGTTGTGGGTAACTCATCTTTGGTGTTTTTTTGTTCCTTTTTCACAGATTTTAGTTGCTCTGTTTGTTCGGGTTCCCATTCTCTTTTTCCAAAAATCTTTTCTAAATCTTCACGAAAAATCACTTCATCATCAAGAAGTTTATTGGCTAAGATATCTAATTTATCTCTATTATCAGATAAGATTTTTAGTGCTCTTTGATATTGATTTTCAATGATTTGTTTTATTTCAATATCGATTTTTTTAGCTGTTTCCTCAGAGTAAGGTTTTCCAAAACTATAATCAGATTGCCCAGAGCTATCGTAGTATGATATATTACCGATATTTTCGCTAAGTCCATAGATGGTAACCATTGCTTGTGCTTGTTTGGTAACCTTTTCCAAGTCGGATAAGGCTCCTGTTGATATATTTCCAAAAACGACTTGCTCGGCTGCACGTCCACCTAAAGCCGCACACATTTCGTCTAACATCTGTTCTGTAGTTGTTAGGGAGCGTTCCTCTGGAAGATACCATGCGGCACCTAATGAGCGACCTCGAGGTACGATAGTTACTTTCAGAAGGGGATTAGCGTGTTCTGTGAGCCAAGATATAGTTGCATGTCCTGCCTCGTGAAAGGCTACCCTAGTTCTTTCAGATGGTTTGATGGCTTTATTTTTCTTTTCAAGACCACCAACAATTCTATCTACTGCATCAAGGAAATCTTGTTTTGTAACGGATTCGTGGTTATTTCTTGCTGCTACGAGGGCTGCTTCGTTACAAACATTAGCAATATCTGCTCCTGAGAAACCTGGTGTTTGTTTTGCTAAGAAAGATTTATCAACAGAGGCATCTAATTTTATTTTGGATAGATGAACATCAAATATTTGTTCTCTTTCGTGTAGTTCTGGTAAATCTACATAAATCGACCTATCAAAACGCCCTGCACGAAGTAGAGCTTTATCTAAAATATCAGCTCGGTTGGTGGCTGCCATTACGATTACATTAGTATCAGTTCCAAAGCCATCCATCTCTGTAAGTAATTGGTTAAGAGTATTTTCTCTCTCATCGTTTGCTCCTGAGATATTTTTGGAACTTCTAGCCCTACCGATAGCATCAATTTCATCAATAAAGATGATGGCCGGTGATTTTGCCTTTGCTTGTGCGAATAGGTCTCTTACTCTCGATGCCCCAATACCTACGAACATTTCTACAAAATCAGAACCAGATATTGAGAAGAACGGAACCTGAGCTTCACCCGCTACAGCCTTGGCAAGGAGGGTTTTTCCTGTTCCTGGAGGGCCTACGAGGAGGACGCCTTTGGGGATTTTACCACCGAGTTTGGTATATTTATCAGCATTTTTTAGGAAATCAACGATTTCTTGGACTTCTTCTTTTGCTCCATCGAGTCCTGCAACATCTTTGAAGGTTACTTGTAGTTTGTTTTTCTCTCCAAAAATTTTTGCACGAGACTTACCAATAGAGAACATACCACCGCTACCACCAGGGCCTGCTCCCATTCTTCTGAAAATGAGGTAATAAACTAAGAACATTATTACTCCATATATGGAGAATTGTATAAGGAGGTCGGTGAAAGGATTATTTTCTTTTCCGAAATCCAATTCTGTTTTTATATTTGGGTTAGAAGCTCTAATGTCATCAAACTTTTTCTGAAAAAGTCCCAAATCTCCGAATGTGAGAGTATAATCAGGTGTTTTATTAGTATTAAAAGCCTCCAAAGGGCTGAAATTCTGTTTAGATTTTTCTACAGAAGTATTTTTTGCCTCTTTTGTAAGGAAGACATCTGCTTTTTCAGTGTCTTTATAGATTAATATTTCTTGGATTTTCCCTTCGGCTACGAGATTAAAGAATTTATCTTCGTTAATGGATTTTGTGTTATTCTTTCCGAGTATTGATGGCTGGAAAAGGAACATTAAAATACCAATCACTACGATTGGAAAAAACCAATTAAAGCCTTTATTGTTCATAGTATTTTTTTATTAAATTTTGTGTACAATTCAAGTAAATGAATTAGTCAAGATTAGGTATTTCGGTAATTTGGGCATCTCCCCAAAGTTCTTCTATTTCGTAATAATCACGAATATGTTTCTGGAAAATATGTACTACCACGGATACATAATCCACGAGAACCCAAAGGGCGTTATCTGCTCCCTCTACATGCCAAGGTCTGTCTTTGAGTTCATTACGAATTTTTTTCTCTATTGTTCCTGCGATGGCAGATACTTGAGTATTAGAGTTTCCACTACAAATAATAAAAGTTTCCGCTACGGAGTTCTCAATTCCGGAAAGGTCAAAAATTTTGATATCCTCACCTTTTACATCTTGTATAGCCTCAATTATTTTATTGATAAGAGCTTCTTTATTTAGATTATTCATTTAATTTTAGATATATCGTGCAAAGTTATTATTTTTTCTTGACTTTGTGTTAGATTTTGGATTGAAATATTTTGTTTTAACATTGTTTAACTATTTTAGGGTAAGATTAGGGTAGAGTGTATTAATTTTTGGTTACATTATAGGTACAGTAAAAATAGTAAAAATTTGTTATATCATTAAAAATCATTATATTCGCGATTTTAAAAATATCTACAATGAAAAAATTCAACGAATATAAAAGTCTTGACCTTATCCAAGTGGCTGACAATGTAGCGAGTTTTTGGCAGAATAATGATATTTTCCAAAAATCGGTGGAGAATAGAGAGGGATTCCCCAAATATGTATTTTATGAGGGACCACCATCTGCCAATGGGCTACCAGGAATTCACCACGTAATGGCGAGAACTTTGAAGGATATTTTTTGCCGTTTCCAAACTCAAAATGGAAAGCAAGTCTTTCGTAAGGCGGGTTGGGATACCCACGGATTGCCAGTTGAATTGGGGGTAGAGAAAGAACTTGGCATCACCAAAGAAGATATAGGAAAGAAAATTTCTGTAGAAGAATACAACCAAGCATGTAAAAATGCGGTAATGAAGTACACTGATGTATGGAATGACTTAACCGAAAAAATCGGATATTGGGTGGATTTGGAAAATCCGTACATTACCTACAAGCCTAAATATATGGAAACTGTTTGGTGGCTTCTTAAACAATTGTATAATAAGGGGTTATTATACAAAGGTTATACCATTCAGCCGTATTCTCCGAAGGCAGGGACAGGGCTTTCTTCCCACGAATTGAACCAGCCGGGTACTTATAGAGATGTAAGCGATACTACTATTGTAGCTCAGTTCAAAGTAAAAAATTTAAGTAAAGCCCTTGAAAATAAATTCTCGATACTGAAATCTCAACTATCGAACTTATATATCCTCGCTTGGACAACTACCCCTTGGACTTTACCTTCTAATACAGCACTAACCGTAGGAGCAAATATAGATTATGTCCTTATAAAAACTTTCAACCAATATACTTTTGAGGCTATTCAAGTGATTTTGGCGAAAGAATTGGTATCAAAACAATTTGGAAAAAAATTTGTGGAGGGTACAGAAGAAGATTTTGAAAACTATACTTCCGAAAACAAGACTATTCCATATCAAATATTAGCAGAGTTTAAAGGGGAAGATTTGGTGGATACCACTTACGAACAACTCATACCATGGTTTTTACCTGCTGAAAATCCAGAAAAGGCATTTCGTGTGATTGCCGGAGATTTCGTAACGACAGAAGACGGTACGGGAGTAGTGCATACGGCTCCTACTTTTGGTGCAGATGATGCCCGTGTAGCTAAAGAAGCAGGAGTACCACCGATGCTTATAAAAGATGAGAATGATAACTTGGTACCACTTGTTGATTTACAAGGAAAATTTGTAAAAGGAGAAAATGTTCCTGAAATTTTTGGTGGAAAATATATCAAAAATGAATATTACACCCAAGATGCCCCTGAAAAGTCTTGGGATGTAGAAATGGCAATCCTTTTGAAAACAGAAAATAAAGCCTTTAAAGTGGAGAAATATGTCCACTCTTATCCACATTGCTGGAGAACTGATAAACCTGTTCTTTATTATCCATTGGACTCTTGGTTTGTAAAAATGACTGCTGTGAAAGACCGATTGGTAGAACTTAACAAAGAAATCAATTGGAAGCCAAAAGCTACGGGAGAGGGACGATTTGCCAATTGGTTAGAAAATGTAAATGACTGGAACTTATCTCGTTCCAGATATTGGGGAATTCCATTGCCAATTTGGAGAACAGAGGATTTGAAGGAAGAAAAAATTATTGGCTCGGTAGAAGAATTATATAATGAAATAGAAAAATCAATCTCAAAAGGATTGATGGCTGATAACCCATTTAAAGACTTTGAAGTGGGGAATATGTCTGAGTATAACTACAACAAGATAGACTTGCATAAGAATATTGTTGATAGAATAATTTTGGTATCCGACAGCGGAAAACCAATGAAACGCGAAAGTGACCTCATAGATGTTTGGTTTGATTCGGGGGCGATGCCATATGCTCAGTTACATTACCCTTTTGAAAATAAGGAACTTATAGATAATAAGGAGGCGTTTCCAGCAGAATTTATTGCTGAGGGCGTAGATCAAACTCGCGGTTGGTTCTATACACTACATGCTATTGGAACTACGATTTTTGACTCCGTAGCGTATAAGAATGTGATGTCTAATGGGTTAGTTTTAGACAAAAATGGGCAGAAAATGTCAAAACGATTAGGTAATGCAGTAGATCCATTTGAAACTTTGACAAAGTATGGGCCAGATGCCACTCGTTGGTATATGATTTCTAATGCAAATCCTTGGGAAAATCTGAAATTTGATATTGATGGTATAGACGAAATCCGTAGAAAATTCTTTGGAACACTCTATAATACTTACTCATTCTTTGCTCTTTATGCCAATGTTGATGGCTTTAAATATGAAGAAAAAGATATAGAAAACCGCCCAGAAATTGATAGATGGATACTTTCCGAGCTTAATCTATTGATTAAGGAAGTGAAGTCTTACTATGAAGATTATGAACCGACGAAGGTGGCAAGGGTTATTAATACTTTTGTGAATGATAATCTAAGTAATTGGTATGTAAGGCTTTGCCGTCGTCGTTTTTGGAAAGGAACTTATACCGAAGACAAAATTTCTGCTTATCAAACGCTCTATACTTGTTTAGAGGTGGTGGCAAAACTTTCAGCACCTATTGCACCATTCTTTATGGATAGATTGTATCAGGATTTGAATAGCATTACGGGTAAAGATACGGCAGAATCTGTGCATTTGTCTAATTTTCCTATCGTTGATGAGCAAAAAATAGACACCGATTTGGTTGAAAAGACACATTTGGCTCAGCAAATTACTTCAATGGTTTTCTCTTTGAGGAAGAAAGAAAATGTAAAGGTTCGCCAGCCACTTCAAAAAGTGATGATTCCTATTTTGGATAACAAGACAGAGGAACAGATTTTAGCTGTTACTGACCTTATCAAACAAGAAGTGAATGTGAAGGAGTTGCAACTTATCAATGCTGATGAGACTTCAGAGCTGATTGTAAAACAGATAAAACCAAATTTCAAAGTTTTGGGAGCAAGATTAGGTAAGGATATGAAGGTTGTAGCTTCGGAGATACAGAATTTCTCGGTGGAGCAAATCTCTTCCTTAGAAAAGGATGGCAAAATACAAGTTGCAGGTTATGAAATATCTCTTGGTGATGTGGAAATATTAACAAAAGATATACCAGGTTGGACGATGACCAGTGAGGGAAAAATAACTGTGGCTCTGGATTTGACAATTACCGAGGAACTAAAATCCGAGGGCATTGCTAGAGAGTTTGTTAATCGTATCCAAAATCTTAGAAAAGACAAAGGTTTTGATTTGATGGATAAAATAGAAATTACCCTTACAGAACTATGTCCTTATAAACAGGAAATTATCAATAACAAGGCCTATATTTCGGCAGAAGTATTAGCTGAAGGTATCAATGTTGTAGAAAAACTTACTACTTCTCACGAAATAGAGATAGACAATGTTACATTTGAGATAAATATTAACAAAATATAATTTAAAACGGGAACGAAATCCAAGTATTAATTAAAAACTGATATCTCGGTTCCGTATCTAATAGAAATAAAAGTATATGTCAGTAGTAGAAAAAGTACGATACAGCGACGAAGACTTGGCGATGTTTAAAGCTTTGATAGAAGAAAAAATAAAAGAAGCAGAAAAACAATTAGCACAGATAAATGAAAATTTTATAAATAATAGAAACAACGGGACAGATGATACATCTCCAACTTTCAAGGCATTTGAAGAGGGAGCAGAGATCTTCAGTAAGGAACACAATGCCCATTTAGCATCGAGGCAGGATAAGTTTATCAGAGATCTAAAATTTGCCTTAATGAGGATAGAAAACAAAACCTATGGTGTTTGTAGGGTAACGGGCAAACTGATACCGAAAGAGAGATTAATGGCGGTGCCTCACGCTACACTTAGCATCGAGGCAAAGAATATGCAACGATAGATATATTTAAGATTTTAATGAAAAAAATAGTCATAACAACATTATTAGTTCTACTAATAGACCAAATAACAAAGATTTATGTAAAAACCCACTTTGAGCTTAATGCTTGGGTACAGGCATTTCCAGGTCTTAAAATATCCTTTGTAGAGAATCCAGGTATGGCTTATGGGGTACATTTTGGAGGAATTTTTGGAAAATATTTATTAGTCGCTTTACGATTGGTATTGGTGGGGTATATGGTAGTAATCTTTAAGCGATGGATAAGAGAGGGAGTGTCTAATTATCGTATTATACCGATGGCAATGATTTTTGCAGGAGCAATAGGTAACTTGATAGATGGTATGTTTTATGGAATGATATTCAGCTCGGGAAGTACCTTTGAGGAGAGTTTTGGATGGGTTGGTTATCAAGGAATTTCTCATATAGTGCCGTTCGGAGAGGGATATTCACATTTTATGAAAGGCTGTGTAGTGGATATGATACATTTTGATTTAGTGGATTGGATAGTTCCGACTGGGGTACCTATTATTGGTGGTCAGAGAATAGAATTTTTCAAATATATTTTTAATATTGCAGATTCGGCTATTACGATAGGAGGTTTTTTGTTATTGATTTTCAGGAAAAAGGCATTTCCAAATGGTTTTGATTTATAAAAATAAAAATGAGCTGGATACGATGGAAGTATCTAGCTCATTCTTTTTTTATTTTAAAATTTGATTTATCAAATAGGAATATAAAAAGTTTTTTATTATTTTTGTCTCTGTATAAAAAATATATAATGGCAAGGATTTTAACAGGAATTCAGGCGACGGGGACACCACACTTGGGTAATTTGTTAGGAGCGATTATCCCCGCGATAGAGTTGTCCAAACAAGCGGACAACGATTCATTTTTGTTTATTGCAAATATGCATACACTCACGCAGATAAAAAATGCAGAGGAGCTGAGACAGCATACTTACGAGATTGCGGCTGCGTGGTTGGCTTTTGGTTTGGATACGAGCAAAACACATTTTTATAGACAGAGCGATATACCAGAAACTTGTGAGCTTACTTGGTATTTGGATTGTTTTTTCCCTTATCAAAGGCTTACTTTGGCTCATTCCTTTAAGGATAAGGCGGATAGACTACAAGATGTTAATGTAGGTTTGTTTAATTATCCAATCCTTATGGCGGCGGATATTCTTCTGTATAATGCAGAGATTGTACCAGTTGGGAAAGACCAATTGCAACATCTTGAAATAACGAGAGATTTAGCAGAAAAATTTAATAGACAGATGGGGGAGGTATTCGTATTACCATTAGCAGAACTTCAAAAAGATACGAAATATGTACCAGGTACCGATGGACAGAAAATGTCTAAATCCAGAGGAAACATCATTAATATATTTTTACCAGAAAAAGCACTCAAAAAACAAATAATGTCTATAGAAACAGACTCTACACCTTTGGAGGAACCAAAAAATCCAGATACATGTAATGTATTCAAATTGTATGAGTTGATAGCTACACCGGAGCAGACAGAGGATTTGAGAGCTAAGTATTTGGCAGGAAATTTTGGGTATGGACATGCCAAGATGGAACTTCTTAATTTAATCCTTACGAAGTATCAAAAGGAAAGAGAACTATTTAATTATTATATGGAAAATATTCCAGAATTAGAGGAAAAACTCCAAGAAGGTGCCAATAAAACACGTTTGATAGCAAGAGAAACACTTGGTAAGGTAAGAAAAAGTTTAGGTTTTTAATTATATTCAGAGAAAATGATTTTGGATAATGAAAATTCAGTATAAAATTTTCATTGCGATACTCATTACTAACATATTCTTATTGTTGATGATGGGGTATGTGGATTACTATCGGGCGTCTCATATTTTTAAAAATGAGAAAATTAAGGATATAGATAGGATAGAGAGTAGGGTGCAGGAGTCGTTCAATTACATACTACAGCATCAAAAGACAGAGAATATAAGTCTTGAAGATTTATTCCACGATAGGATTTTTGAGTTGTCTAGTATTTTTAATACTCGGATTAATCTATACGATTTGGAAGGGAGACTTCTTGTAAGTAATTATTTACAAGATGATATTTTACCAAAGGAAATATTGGAGAAACTCACTAGTAATGAATCTTTTGATGAAAGTGAAAACTTGAAAAAAAATGATATGCTATATAATAAATATAGTTATATCATAAAAAATAATAATAAGATAGCTATTCTCAATGTACAGGGAATTATTAATACCGATGCTGTAAGAATGCAGAACTATACACTGCTGAAGTATTATTTGTTCATTATTATTTTTATGTCAGTGATTGGAGGAATGATTGCATGGGTGGTTTCTCATAATTTGATGAATAAAATATCAAGTGTCGCTCGAAGATTTACGAAAGTTAATATGATGGAAGTTAATCAGCATATTGATTATAATTCTAAAGATGAGATGAAGATAATTGTGGATTCATATAATAGAATGATAGATCAGTTAGAGCATCAAAATTATTTATTGCAAAAGCAACAGAAGGAGGCTGATTGGCGAATGTTTGCAAGACAAGTTGCTCACGAGATAAATAATCCTCTCACTCCACTAAAACTCAATATTCAAAATTTTCAGAGGAAATACAGAGCTGACGATGTTAATAATGAGGAAAAAGTGAGGAAACTGACCGAAACTGTGGTGCATTATGTGGATATGATTTCCGTGATTGCCAATTCATTCTCCAATTATGCCAAACTACCCGAAAAGCAAGGTGAGGAGATAGATGTAGTAGAGGTTATCAAACAAACTGTAGAGGTGTTTACTCATAATGTAGTCAATTTTCACTCTGATTTTGAGTGTCTTACATTTAAAATGGATAGAACTCATCTCACTAGAGTGATTCATAATATTGTAAAAAATGGCCTGCAATCCAACTACTCTCGTTATAAAAAAGTGGATATAAATCTTTTGGACAAAGGTGAAAAATTTATTATTGCAATTAAAGATAATGGAATAGGAATATCCGAGGAGGACAAGCAGAAAATTTTTCAAGAGAATTTTACAACTAAATCCTCAGGGAATGGGCTGGGGCTTATGATGGTGAAAAACATCGTGGAAGACTATAATGGCTCTATTTGGTTTGAATCCGAAAAGGATAAAGGAACAACATTCTTTATTGAATTTAATAAAATATAAAAATGAAAAATATCACCATAATCATTCTATCGTTGCTTGTCTTGGGGTTATCAGGATTCTTGATTTATGATTCTGCTACCGAAGGAATGAGCAGAGCAGAAGCCCAGAAACAACTTATGAATCTTAAAAGTGATTATAAATATATCCAAAGGGACTTGGAGTATAGCATTAAAAAACTTAATATTAATAGTGAATTGATTGCTACTCAACAGCAAAAAATAGAATCCCTATTGAGAAAAAACGAAATTACAGAGGCGGAGCTTAACGAGGCAAAGAATTTAATGCAGGAAATTTCTATACAGATTCTTAACGAATATGCTAAAAGAGTTGAACATTTGGAGCAAGATAAGAAACATTTGGAAGATGAGAGCATCGCTTTTGACCAAAAAATACTTTCCTTGACCAAAAAAATAGACCAATTAGAAATTATTAAGAGAAGTATTAATAAAAAATATATTGCGGAAAAGGTTGAGTCCGACAAGAAAACTACGTTACTTAGTTATGCAGCAAGTCTCTCACTATCGAATTTTAATTTGAAAAGTGTAAAGGTGAGAAGCAGTGGCAGAGAGGTGGAAACTACAAAAGCTTCGAGGATAGACAAAATCCGTGTAAGTTTTGATATCAATGAAAACCTTTTGGCAAGTTCGGGAAAAAAAATCCTTTATATCGTGGTATATAGGCCTGATGGTAGCATTGCAACTTTTGATAATGTAGCTACTGGGGAGTTTTCAGTAAATGGTGAGAAAAAGCAATATTCTGACAAACGAGTGGTAGATTATGTCAAAAACAAAATCAATAGTGTGGAATTTGAATGGAATAGTGAAGATTTTGTACGAGGAGAATACCGAATAGATGTCTATGAAAATATAGATGTAAGATTTATGAAAATAGGTGGTGCCACAAAAGAGTTAAGATAAAATATGAATAATAAGAGTATGTATTCACTTTTTTTTGTAGAAGAAACAGAATCTACTAATGATGAGGTATTGAAGTATCAATCTAAGAATCAAGATATCGTGGGGCTATATACCACTTATCAAAAAAAAGGTAGAGGACAATATGGAAACACTTGGCAAATGCCCAAAAATGAAAATATCGCCTACACCGTAATGGTAAAAGCAAATTTGATATCCATTCCAAAGGTTTTGCTGAATTTTCATATTGCTGTAATCGTCAGAAATTTCCTCGAAGATAAATTATCTGAAAAAGTTCAGGTGAAATGGCCAAATGATATCATTATCAATCGTAAAAAAATTGTAGGTATTTTGGTGGAAAATTTAAAGGTTGCTGGCGAAGATTATTATATTATTGGAATGGGAGTCAATGTCCTGCAAAAAGATTTCGGAGAGCTATCAAAAGCGGGGTCTATTTTCACACAAACTGGGGAAATATTCTCTTTGAGGGATTTTACTGAAGAATTACACCAATATTTTACGGAAAATATTATAAAAGAAAATCCCAATATTTTAGACGAATACAATAAATATCTTTTTAATCGTGATAAGGTGGCATCATTCGTTAAGAGAGGGATTCGTCAAAATGGTATTATTCAATATGTGGATGACAATGGCTACTTATGGGTAAATCTTGAAAATGATGGATTAGAGTCCTTTTTCCATAAGGAAATAGAGATGGAGTATTAAAAAAAGTAAAAACAGGCTGATTAATGCCTGTTTTTTTATTATTTCTTTGTTAAATATTTTTCAATAGCCATTGCCATTGATGGGATTTCTTTTGTTGGTGCTAAATCTACCCTTAGTCCTGCGTCTTTAGCTGCTTTTTTGGTGGCGTCTCCTACGACTGCAATTTTGGTATCTTCTTGCTTAAAGTCAGGAAAATTCTCTTTCAGAGATTTAATCCCTTGCGGACTGAAAAATACCAGCATTTCGTAGTTAGATATCGAAAGTTGTTTTAAATCGGAACATACTGTACGGAACATTATCGCTCTCGTCCAATCTATTTTTGCAGAGTTTAAAGTTTTTGGAACTTCTGGACTGAGAATATCCGAAGATGGTAGTAGATATTTGTCATCAGGATACTTTTTGAATAAAGGGAGCATATCTACAATTGTCTTTTCTCCAAAACTGATTTTCCTTTTTCTATATACAATATGCCTTTGTAGATAGTTGGCAATGGCCTCCGACTGGCAGATATACCTCATACTATCAGGTACTTCAAAACGCATTTCTTTTGCCAATCTGAAATAATTATCTACAGCATTTTTACTGGTAAGAATTACCCCTGTGAATTTAGATAAATCAATTTTTTGGGTTCTTAACTCCTTAGAATCTACACCTTCAATATGTATAAAGGGCTGAAAATCAATCTTTATGTCAAATTTTTTAGCAATTTCAAAATAAGGCGAATTCTCAGCAGGTGCAGGTTGAGAAATTAAAATAGATTTTACTTTCATCTGTTATATAAAATGTATATTCGTATTATTCCTCGGCTAAATTTTATCAAAAATTAACAGCCAAAACACCAAAAAAGGTGCAATTTGCAGGGTGCAAATATACAATAATTTAAGAAACCATTGTTTTGGTAGAATATTATTTTTGTCAATAAAATAGATTAAAATTTTAAAAATAACTAAAATAACAATCAAATATGATGAAATTATCAATAAAATACCCTTATCAATGAGAGTATAATAAATTATGAAATTAAAAATGATAAGAATGATGCTATAGATATAAAATTGTTTAGATATATTGAATATCAGGTTTTTAAGTCTTTTTGCTTGTCCGATGATTAAATAAAAAAAACTTGTAAAAATTAATCTGAACAAATAGAGTAAGGAGACAGTAATGGCACTAAAATTCAGTTTGTTGATGGTAATCCCCCCGAAATCGTAATTTAGAATCCACTTTGGAACATCGTTGATAACACCAGAAATCATTATAGTCAATTGCCAGTAAAAAATTACCGATGATATGAGCCATATTGGGAAAACATTATTAGCATCTTCGGTCTTTTGATAGATGATTTTTTTTAATGAAGTCTCTTGATTGAGGTAAATGAAAATAAATGTAAGTCCAGAAATGGAAAGAAATATGCTTATCGTAACCCAATCATTATTAATATAATTTCTTATCATTCTGCAAAAATAATGAAAAATATATAAAGGTATAGTTTATTTTAGCATTGTATATTTTTAATAATTTAAAATAATAGTGTATAATATAAGAATAATTTAATTAAATGTTTTTTTTTTTTTTTTTCAACAAAGTTTTTTAGCTATCTTTGTAAAAAATATACTTAATATGAGAATAAAAAAACACAATGTTAGCTTTTTGGCACTTTTAGGATTAAGTGCAATGGCATATGGGCAGAATGTTGGGATAAATACCACAACGCCAAAGGTGAATTTGGATATTACAGGGACTCCTACAGACGCGACCAAAGCTGATGGATTGATGGCTCCACGCATCACAGGAAATCAGTTATTTGCTAAAAATACACAATATACAGTCGACCATAAAGGTGCGTTGGTGTATGTAACAGAAGTAGCAGAAGTAGCAAATAGAACAGGGAAAACAGAAAAAGTGAGCGAAGTAGGATATTATGTTTTTGATGGAGAGAAATGGCAAAAAATCGGATTGGAACCTTGGAAGGTTTTAGCATCTTCTAACCAAGCTATGAGTAATACTGAGAATATCTATCAAAATGGGAAAATAGGTATAGGTGATTTTTCAGCTGGTGGAACCACTTTTCCTGCAATGCTTAGTATAAAGGGCGAAGGAGCAATGATTGATATGCGTAAGAATGCGGATGCAAACCAGAACTATATAAGATACAGTAGTCCAAATGGTGATATGAAGGGGTATATAGGGTATGGGACAAGTTTTAATATAAAATCATTCCAAATTGTTAATAACGAAACTCAAGGATATATTGATATTCAACCGAATATAGGTGTAGGGATTAAGCTTGAAAGGACAATACCAAGAACAGAGCTTGATGTGAAAGGAGCTGGCTACTTTTCTGATAAAATAATGATTGGTGCCACTTATGGAAATAGAGATGTAATACCAGTAGATGATATAGTTGGTACAGTTACTACTACTCCAAGGCGAAACGATGCTAAACTCGTAGTGGGAGGATGGGCAGGAGAAACCCAGCCAATAGCAAGATTTACTATCAACAATTGTGGTGGAAGTTGCGGGCAAGGTACATCAAGAAATGTAGTATTCAATAATACAAATGGGACAAATCCAAACTATGCCTCACTATCTTTTGTAGCAAGAGGAGGATATCTTACCGATTATTCCCCAGCGGTGGAAATTAAAGGTATAGAAAGGAATAGTAGTGATAATCATGGAGGGTTAGCAATTGCTACTAATTATACAGATGGGTTACAAGATAGACTCAAGATACACAAGGATGGATTGGTACAAATAACTAATATACCAGAAGATAATGGGGCAAGTAGAATATTGGTAGTTACAGCTGACGGGAAAGTGAGTTATATAAACAAAGATAACTTATTGGGAGGTAATCGTACATCATCCAGAAGTAGGACTGATAGACAAGCTCGCCCCGTAGAAGATAATCCAGATAATAGAGTAGAATCAATATCATTACTACAAGTAAGAGACCTTACAATACCAGCACAAGTTATTGCTTCGCAAGGAAAATTATACAAAACAGGAGTATCAGTGGTATTACAACCTAATGAAGAGAAACTATATAATATTACTATCGGAGTAACATTAGAAAATCCTGAACTTACTATTGGTAGTCAGTTTGTTAGATTGAGATTTTTAGAGGCGGGAGAATCTGAGAATGCAGCAACAGAATTACCAAATACATTTCAACATACACGAACTGCTGCTGCCAATAAATGGGGGGCAGAATATGCTTCTTTGGGTATGGCATACAACCAAAGTCAGGGAATGCTTGTAGGAAGTATAGGATTAAAAAATACTAGTAGTCAAGCTAAAACATTTTACCTATATGCAGATACAATTGATTCTACGAATAAGGCATTGTTTACAAAATTAAATTTTAGCGGAAAAAGTTCATCAATAATAGTAATTTCTAAAAAATAATATCCAGTTAAATTTTTATTGGATAGAATCACACATTTACTATTATACCAATTAGATAATAGATAGAACGCCAAATATATTGGCGTTTTTTTATTTTAAATATTAGTATAATATAAGATTTTGTATATCATCAATATAGATTTTATTTAATAGATTATAGGTTATATAGAAAAAAAATAATTAAAAAGAAGTATTTTTTTTCTTATTTTTGCAAAAAAAATAAGGAATATAGTATTAATTAAGTAGAGATTAAGAATAAAGATATTGTTAAATAATTTTAAGTAAAATATGTCAAAATATACAGAAGACGATTTGAGAGAAGACCTGAAAAACAAGGAATACGAGGCAGGCTTCTATACTGATATAGAGTACGAAGATTTTCCTATGGGGCTAAATGAGGATATCATTCGTGCTATTTCTAAGAAGAAAAATGAACCTGAATGGATGACGGAGTGGCGTTTGGAGTCCTTCCGAATTTGGCAAAAAATGGAAGAACCAAATTGGGGGAATATAAAATATGACAAACCAGATTTCCAAGCTATAAAATATTATTCGGCACCGAAAAAGAAACCCGAACTTGCTAGTTTAGATGAGGTGGATCCGGAACTTTTGAAAACTTTTGAGAAGTTGGGGATATCCTTAGAGGAACAGAAAAGACTTTCCGGTGTAGCGGTAGATGTCGTAATGGACTCTGTATCCGTGAAGACAACTTTTCAAGATACTTTAGCAGAGAAAGGAATTATTTTCTGCTCAATGTCGGAAGCTATACAAAAACACCCTGATTTGGTGAGAAAATATATAGGGAAAGTAGTGCCAAGAGGTGATAATTTCTATGCAGCTCTCAATTCGGCGGTATTTTCTGACGGGTCGTTTTGTTATGTGCCAAAGGGAGTAAGATGTCCAATGGAATTATCTACATATTTCCGTATTAATCAAGCAGGTACGGGACAATTTGAGAGAACTCTACTCATTGTAGATGAGGGGGCGTATGTATCTTACCTTGAAGGTTGTACTGCTCCTCAGAGAGACGAAAACCAACTGCATGCTGCCGTGGTGGAGCTTATCGCCATGGAGGGGGGAGAGATTAAATACTCCACTGTGCAAAACTGGTATCCTGGTGATAGCGAAGGAAAAGGTGGGGTGTATAATTTCGTAACCAAGAGAGGTCTTTGTGAGCGAAAAGCAAAAATATCTTGGACTCAGGTGGAAACAGGTTCTGCTGTTACTTGGAAATATCCGTCCGTAATACTCAAAGGAGACGAATCCATCGGTGAGTTTTACTCAATTGCAGTAACAAATAATTACCAATATGCCGATACAGGAACAAAGATGATTCATATCGGGAAAAACACCAAATCAACTATCATCTCAAAAGGTATTTCCGCAGGGAAATCCAATAACTCTTATCGTGGTCTAGTAAAGGTTCTCCCTTCAGCAAAAGGAGCAAGAAACTTCTCTCAGTGTGATTCCCTATTAATGGGGAATGAATGTGGAGCTCATACATTCCCTTATATTGAGATAAAAGACCCTTCTGCACAATTGGAACACGAGGCGACAACTTCCAAAATTGGTGAAGACCAAATTTTCTACTGTAACCAACGAGGTATAGATACTGAAAAGGCAATTGCACTAATCGTAAATGGGTTCGGAAAAGAGGTATTGAATAAATTGCCGATGGAATTTGCGATTGAGGCTCAAAAACTTCTTGAAATTAGTTTGGAAGGAAGTGTTGGATAGACCGAAAATAATATAAACAACGATTTCCAAGAGGATATATCTCAAAAGGATAAATATTAATTGAAAATAATAGTTCCAAAGTATAAAAGATAAAATATAATTTTAGTTTCATTCGTTAAGGAGGCTAAAAATAAAAAATACAAGATTATGTTAAAGATAAATAACTTATACGCTCGTATAGAAGACGGAGCAGAGATTCTTAAAGGAATTAACTTAGAAATAAAACCAGGCGAGGTTCATGCTATTATGGGGCCTAACGGAGCAGGAAAATCTACCCTTTCTTCCGTTATTTCAGGTAAGGAAGACTACGAAGTAACCGATGGAGAGATTATCTTCAATGGTGAAAATATCGTAGAAGATGCTCCAGAAGAGAGAGCTCATAAAGGAATTTTTATGTCGTTCCAATATCCTGTAGAAATTCCAGGTGTGTCGGTTACGAACTTCATTAAAGCAGCGATGAACGAAACTCGTAAAGCTAATGGATTAGAGGATATGCCTGCAAAGGAAATGCTTGCCCTTATCCGTGAAAAATCCGAACTATTGGGAATCAAAAAAGATTTCTTGAATCGTTCCCTAAACGAGGGCTTCTCAGGGGGAGAGAAAAAGAGAAACGAAATCTTCCAAATGCTGATGCTCAATCCTAAATTGGCAATCTTGGACGAGACCGATTCTGGATTGGATATCGATGCCCTTAGAATCGTTTCCGAAGGGGTTAATCATTTCAAAAATGAGGGGAATGCAGTGTTGCTTATTACTCACTACCAAAGATTGTTGAACTATATTCAGCCTGATTTTGTCCATGTTTTGGCAGGTGGAAAAATCATTAAGACAGGAGACAAGTCCTTAGCACTAGAGTTGGAAGAAAAAGGATACGATTGGTTAGTAAAATAATTTTTATATGAAAATCATAGGTATTTCTGTAAAAACAACTAACGAAAATGGACAGTCTACCGCAGATATTGAACAACTTTGGGAATATTTTTTCTCTAAAAACATTATTTCACATATTCCAAATAAGAAAAATGAAAATATTTTTTCTATCTATACAGATTATGAAAGTGATTTTAGAGGGAAATACACGACAATTCTCGGTGTTGAAGTAACTTCTTTAGAAGAAATACCTGAAGGAATGATAGGTAGAGAATTTCCTGAGCAAACCTTCAAAAAAATTATTGCTAAAGGAGAAATACCAAAAGCTGTAGGAATTGCTTGGCAACAGATTTGGGATATGGATTTGGAATTAAACAGAAGCTATCTGTATGATTACGACCTTTATACCCCAAAATCGCAACAAGGAACAGCCTCTGAGGTAGAAATTTTTGTTGGAGTAAAAAATAATTAAATTTAAATGTTTATCTAAAAATGTTATTAGAACAAATAGAACAATATCATTCTTCTATTTCTGGGAATAGGGCGGAATATTTGGAGAAATTCCTTTCCATTGGTTTCCCAGCAAGAAAAGATGAAGAGTATAAATATACAAACCTAAAAGAAATTACCGAAAAGGATTATCAATTTACTCCAAAAATAGCTCACACGCTCACCCAAGATGCAATTGATGGATTAGCTTTTGGGAAAGATGAGTTTGACAAGATAGTCTTTGTTAATGGTGTATTTAACCAAGAATTATCCTCCATTTCGTTGGATAAAGCAATTTTTAAACCTCTGGCAGAAGCATTTGAAGATATCTCTCTGAGGGCTGATTTAGATCAGTATTTCAATAAAATTGCTCATCAAGATTTGGCATTTACAAATCTTAATTTGGCACTTTTTACAAGTGGTTTTTTCCTTAAAGTGCCTAAAAATACCGTTGTGGAGAGACCGATACACTTGTTTTATCTATCTCAGAATCAGGATGAAAATACCATCTACAACCCACGAAATCTGATGATTGTAGAGGCTGGTGCTAAAGTTGAGGTTATTGAACATCATTATAATTTTGATGAGTATTTTACCTTTACGAACTCCATCACGGAAATTTTTGTATATGAAAATGCAAAAGCAGATTGGCACAAACTACAAAATGACACTGAAAAAGCTTATCTCATAGATCATACTTTTGCAAAGCAAGAGAGAGATAGCTTGGCAACTGTGAATACTTTTTCATTCGGTGGAAAACTTACGCGAAATAATTTGGATTTCATCCACAAAGGAGAAAATATCAATTCTTTTATGAATGGAATCACCGTGATTGGCGGAGAGCAATTGGTGGATCATCACACAGCTGTACATCACAACGAGCCAAATTGCGAGTCTTACCAAAACTATAAGGGGGTATTTGATGGAAACTCCAAAGGTGTGTTCAATGGTAAAGTTTTTGTAGATAAAATTGCTCAAAAAACAAATGCCTATCAACAAAATAATAATGTCTTACTAAGCGAAGGAGCAGAGATAAATACTAAACCTCAGTTAGAAATTTTTGCTGATGATGTTAAATGCTCCCACGGATGCACGGTAGGGCAGTTGGATGCCGATGCTTTATTTTACCTAAGGGCAAGAGGTATTTCTAAGAAGGAGGCTCGTGCATTGTTACTTTATGCTTTTGCAAATGATGCAATGCAGAATATAGATATTGAGGCTCTCCGAGCCCAAGTCTCTAAGTTGTTAGCCAATAAGTTAGGGGTAGATTTAGAAGTTGGAGGATTAGAAGACGAATAATAAAAGACAAAAATCCCATCTCAATTTGAGGTGGGATTTTTGTATCTACTTTTAAAATAATGGTAAATATTGATTTTTTTTTAAATGGTATATTTAATTGATATATTGTTATATTTTGGTTTTTTTGATTTTTTATTTTTTATTTGTTTGTATTGAAAATTATTGTTAGTTTTTGAAAATATTTAGAATAATGATTAATGTAATTTATGGACAACTCTATATGCATACAAATAAAATTGGCATTATGAAAATCTGAAAGTAAATATAATTAAACGATTATTTTGAAAATGGGAGAAGTTAAATTCAATAAAAAAGTCCCAAATCTTCCTAAAAGTAGGGTGCTGAAATGGGGGTGTATTTATCAAAATGAAAAGAGAAAGCAAAAGATTAATTTATACACTTATATTGGTGTTTTTAGGACATTGGGTGTCCGGCACAGAATATAGATGTTACTTATAGAGTGAAATTAAAACCAAATAATAATGATAAATCTTATGTGGAAGAAGATGATTTGCTATTAAGTATTCGTGGAGATAAATCAATATATTATAGTGTAGCCTATCAATATATGATGGGCAACCAAGCGGAAGCAACATAAAAAGGATTGGATAGTATTAAAGAATAATAATAGTATTGCTATTTTTAGTAATAGGGGTTTTCTCTAATGCTCAAAATGCGAAGAAAAGAAATGTGAAATTGGTATATAACAATAAATGGACAGCAGATAGTCTAACTACCATCAAAGAACGAATGAAAAGAGAGTATAATTTTGATGTTCAATTCAATGATGTGTATGGAGGTTCAGCGTATTTCGCTGGACAACCTAATATAAAATTTGGATTTTATAGAAACTATGGTATGTTTACAAAAAGTTTTGGAATAGGATATATTGGAGACTAATAACGAAAAGATAGGTGTTTTTATTTAGATATTTACCTATTTTATTGTTACAATATGCTAATAATATCTAATTTGTTTAAAAATTTTTCTTATTGTGTATCAGTTATTTAGTGATTTTTGGTAAATTTTTTTGCAAATAAATTTGGATGAGGGGATAATTTTTTCATAGTT
>QWCO01000088.1_pt1 | contig 65742 bp, 39 predicted proteins | sample 1972611 | NCBI WGS metagenome assembly QWCO01 (sample SAMN09866706, study PRJNA288562) | Human oral metagenome isolate term1_saliva, whole genome shotgun sequencing... | reverse complement strand
CCTGGAGCCATACGCACGGCATAGCCTATCTTTCCGAGATTCGTGGCGGAAGCTGAGAGCAACCAGCGGCCAGTCGTGACATTCTGCAAGCGAACCGTTTGGCTGTGGTCGGCATTGATTGTAGACGAAACAATTTGCCATTTAGTGCCTACTGTGTCGGTTGGAAGAAAGGAATAGCGCAGGTAAGCATCCGTGTTGAGGTCGGCCAAGGCCAATCCGCTAAAAGCCTCAACATTGTTGTGTATTCTGTATTGCTGCCCCTCTTCCAGATAACCGAAAGAAGCCCACAAAGCATTGACAGCATCGGAGAGACGCTTGCTGAGAGCCGTCACGTCGGTGTTGCCGTGTGCCAATTCGCTCTCCACATTTGCAATGCCAGCAGCCAGTGCAGCCTTAGCGGCTGCACTGAACTTTCCGGTTTCTTTCTTTGCTGCATAAGTCTGCACTTTGTTGAGCAGGCTGGAAGCATCGGAGAGGGCATCCGTTAGGGCTTCCATACCCTGAACAGCGTCCACTGCCACAAACTTCCACAGACCACCATTGCCCGAAGCGGCATCCGTCCAAAGATTAACGGCTAAACCTTGTCCCGGCATACTGGCATTGAGATACCATCCGCTCACTTGATCGGAATTGATGGTGTAGTAATAGCTATTGCCATCTTTGCCGTAGCCTGCTTTGCCCAGTTCGAAGCAATAGTGCTTTGCATTGGTGTCGTAGTCCCAACGTCCCGTGTTGCTCTGCTGCGTTGGGTTCTGTTTCAAACTGCCTTTTGGGAAAGCCTTGCAAACCAAAGCGTATTTACCAGGGGCTGTAGGACTCTGCTCGAAAGCCCAAAGCTGATAATCGTAGTTGGCATCTCCTTTAGCAGCCGTTGGGGCTGTCCAAAGACGATTTGCCTGCGCGCCTTTTGCTGCATAGGTTGAGATGAGCGAAGACCCACTGCTGAGTAGCTCTATGCTGCGCCCCTGACGAGAAGCATCGGTGGCGCGCGTCTGCAACTGGTAGTAGTGGCGCACTGTATCGTTCGATACGCGCGGCAGCACCATATCCGTGGCAGAACTCGTAGTGAGATCGCGGCGGCAGTAGGTGAATCCTGCTAAGTTCAAATAGGTTGTGTCGGCCTGGATGCGACGTACAAAATTATTGTAGTTCTTTGCGCTCGGCTCTGTCCAACCGGCTTCGGCAATCGCCAGCAAGCGCGGCAGAGCGAGATATTCGAGATAGTCGTTCGTACCAACGTGTTCTGTCCAGAACGAACCTTGCACACCGGTGTAGTACTTGCGCTGAGCAGCGGTAAGACTATTGGGCGCAGCTTCGGCATTGTAGGTAGCAGCCAGATTGTCGGACCCATCGCCCGCACCGCTGGGCTCATCTGGAGCTTTGCTCTGCTTACGGTTGATATAATAAGGGCCGTAGAAAGTCACGATATTGTTAAGTCTCATATTGGCAGCTTGAATGGCAGAAGCCGCAGCGGGATGCCAGCACATAACAGTGACCTCGGCAGCTTTGATGCTATCGAGCTCAGAATCTTTGGCTGTGATGGCTTCATTCCACACCGCTGTTTTATGTCCGTGCTGCTTGATGAAATCGGCCATCTCCTTGATGAAACGACTCTGCAACCAACGATAGCTCTTGAGCCCCTCACGCTGATACAAAGCCTTACACTCGGCATTCTGCTCCCAAGCGTTGGTGGGACATTCATCGCCACCAATAGAAACCATCTCGAAGGGGAAGAGCTCCATCACTTCTTTCATAACGTCCTTGGCGAACTGAACAGCTTTGGGATTGGCCACGTTGAGAATGTCTGTATAAACACCACCTTGGAGAGGAATCTTGTGTTCTCCATCGGGCCAGCAGCTAAATTCGGGATAGGCAGCCAATGCCGAAACAATATGACCGGGCATATCAACCTCTGGGAGAATTTCTATATGGCGTGCTTTGGCATAAGCCACTACCTCGCGCACTTGTTCCTGGGTGTAGAAGAAGGGGCCGTCCTGCTTATTCGTCCAATAAGGGCCGTGCTTCAAATCAGTGAGATAGGAGTTTTCACGCGTGGCACCAATGGTGGTGAGTTTGGGATATTTCTTGATTTCCAAACGCCAACCTTGGTCGTCGGTGATGTGCCAGTGGAAGCGATTGAGCTTGTAGTCGGCCATCACGTTGAGTATTTTCTTAATCTCATCAACATCGAAGAAATGACGAGAAACGTCGAGCATAAAACCACGATAGCCAAAGCGAGGACTATCCATGATGCTGACAACGGGGAGGGGCAGAGCGGTCAGATTGGCATCGGCTACACCTGCACGAACCGAAGCGGGCATAAGTTTCTTCAACGTGGTCAGGCCATAGAAGAAACCTGCGGTGGTGTTGCTCTGAAGTTTCACCCCGCTGGTTGTGATGTCGAGCTTGTAGCCTTCGGGATCGAGTGTGCCCGCATAGCGCGACAACACTATTTGTGCGCCAGAGGTTTTGGTAGTGGTCTTCACCTTCAATCCCGACTTGCCGTTGAGGAATTCAACAAAATTAGTAGCTTCTGCTTTGATGCTATCGGGCAAACCTACCACACAAACGCGGAAGTCGGTGGGAAGCGACAGTGTCCCAGTGCCCACCGTCATTTGCTTGGGCTTCGGCGTCAGGTTGACAAAATTTTCTGCACCTGCGCCAAAGGGGCACAATAGCATCAGTGCGAAAAATAACAATAGAATACGTTTCATGAAAAATATAGTTTAGGTATTATTTCCCCGCAAAGTTAAATCTTTTCACAAACCATACAAAGCAAAGTGACACGAAACGCCTACAGATAAAAAGAAAAGGGAACTTCCGTGGATAGAATCCTACAGGAAATTCCCTTTATAAAGGTGCTCAAAAGAGCAAAAGTTCAATAATTAGTCTTCAATGAGATCCTTACCCGTCATCTCTGCGGGCTGCTCAAGACCCATGATATGGAGAATGCTCGGAGCCACATCGGCCAAAACGCCATTGGTGACTTTGGCATTCTGATTCTTCGTGACATAAATGAAAGGTACGGGATTGAGAGAGTGTGCCGTGTTGGGCGTGCCGTCATCATTGATGGCGTGATCCGCATTACCGTGGTCGGCAATGATAATAGTCTCGTAGTCGGTGGCGTTGGCAGCTTCCACCACTTCTTTCACGCAAGCATCAATAGCCTTAACGGCTTTCTCAATAGCTTCGTAAACACCAGTATGTCCCACCATGTCGCCATTGGCGAAGTTTACCACGATGAAGTCGTACTTGTTTTCTTTAATCGCAGCAACGAGTTTATCCTTCACTTCATAGGCGCTCATCTCCGGTTTGAGGTCGTAAGTGGCCACTTTGGGAGAGGGAACGAGGATTCGGTCTTCACCCTCAAACGGCGTTTCACGTCCACCGTTGAAGAAGAACGTCACATGAGCGTACTTCTCAGTTTCTGCCGTGTGGAGCTGCTTGAGTCCTTTCGCACTGAGATATTCGCCCAGCGTGTTAGCCACATTCTCTTTGGGGAAGATAATATGCACGTTTTTGAAACTTGCATCGTAGGGAGTCATACAATAGAATTGCAAACCAGGAATTGTCTTCATTCCCGCTTCAGCAATATCTTCTTGCGTGAGAACCTGCGTGAGCTCCTTAGCGCGATCGTTGCGGTAGTTGAAGAAAATGACAACGTCACCTTCTTTTATACGACCGTCAACATTGGCATTAACGAGGGGCTCCATAAATTCGTCGGTATCTTTGAAGTCTTCAGTGTCGCGAGCGTAGCAATCCTCAACGGCTTTCACCATATCGGTTTCCTTGCGCCCCACTCCATTAACGAGCTGATCGTAAGCCACCTTCACACGATCCCAACGCTTGTCGCGATCCATCGCATAGAAACGGCCGATGATGCTAGCCACATGTGCACCTGTTTTCTCACACTCCTTGGTGAGCGCATCGATATATGTCACACCGCTCTTTGGGTCGGTATCACGGCCGTCCATGAAGCAGTGAACATAAGTCTTATCAGCAACACCATATTCTTTTGAAATCTCAACGAGTTTGAAAAGATGGTTGAGAGAAGAGTGAACGCCACCGGTGGATGTTAGGCCCATGATGTGGAGTCCGCAACCTTTCTCCTTCGCGTAAGAGTAGGCGCGAACAATTTCCGCGTTCTGCATGATGGAATTGTCGGCAATGGCGCGGTTGATCTTAACGAGATCTTGGAATACAATACGTCCAGCACCGATATTGAGGTGCCCCACCTCGCTGTTGCCCATCTGGCCATCGGGCAAACCTACATTCTCACCACTGGCGAGCAATTCGCTGTGGGGATAGTTGGCGTTCAAACTGTCGAGAAAAGGCGTCGGGGTTTGAAAAATAACGTCGCCTTTGTCGTGGTGACCAATGCCCCAGCCGTCGAGAATCATCAAAAGAGCTTTTTTTGCCATAATGATATCTTATATTTTTAAGTTGTTGTTTTCTGAATGGCAAAAGTACTTCATTCTGAATGGACTACCAATTAAATAATATGGAAAGTTGCAGCTTACAACGTTTTTAATCTTCGTGAAGCAGATTTGACAAGGCGTGTTTACAACCGCACCAAGCCGAAGCAAGCCAAGCGAGCGCGATAACATAATAGAGCGGATGGGCACACACGGGAAGCAATAGGGCAAAAACTGCCAACTGAAGATTGAGAAGGTGGAGCATTTGTTTCACACTGATATCTTCTCCGAGTGCCCAACTGTAGAGAGCGACCAAAAACTCTACACTTCTAACAACAAGCGATTTCCCTAAATTTGTTTGTGAGGCGTTCAAAGCCATTTCCTTTTTGCTCATAACGAATACTGTGTTATTTTTTTCTGCTGCAAAGGAACAACTAAATCGTGACAGCCTGTGACACTCCGGAATTTAGAATGTTAAAAGTTAGAAGTTTTTTCCGAAGAAGGAGTCGGAGTTGGACTTCGCCCTTCTTATTGGGAAGATTTCACTCCCTCTTCTACTTAATTTTATATATAAAATAGGAATCAAAAAGACAAGGTGATCGACTTACCCTTTCTTTGAAGCAATCTTTTCAGCCAGTTCAGCCACACGCGCCTCCAAGTATTTTTTGAATTCAGGAGTTCGATAAATTTCTATGTCGTCATAAAGACCCAAAACGAAACGGCCTATACCTTTATAACTGCACACCTGCGTATCGAGCAAATAACGACCATCAGGCTGAAGCTCCATTTGCTGTTCGGAATACGGGAACTCTTCACGCAACAAACTTGCAGACAAAGCCCCAAGAAGTAGGCGCACACGCTTGCGATTCTCTCCGCTGAAATGGAAGAGGTCAGTATAGAATGGCGCGTGCTCACGCTTGTGCGACCATTTGAGATCGAGGAGTTCAACGCTTTTAGCCCTACTGATTTTGAAAGTTTTGTTCTGCCCCGTATGCACTTCAAAGCAGCGCACCTCACTATTGCCCGAAAGGAAAATATAGGGTTCCACAAGACGATCGTCCGTTCGGCCGCTATGGGGTGAGGTGTAGCCGTGTAACAAGCAGAGGCGTTCTTCGCGTGCTGCTTGATAGAGCGTTTGAAGATTGCGCGCAATATGGGCGTCAATACCGTGATTGGCCAGAACGTCAAAGTCGTAGAGAGCGGCCAACTTATCGCGCAAATGGCGCACTTGGGGCGAATTGTTGTAGACCGAATTAAGCACTTGATTGATAGTAACGGCCTCATCAATAGTGAAATGTATCAAACTGGAGATTTCGAGGAAAAAAGGAGAGGAAGGACCGAGCCGATAGTGCGAACCGTTCTTTTCCACTTCGAAGCCCATATCTTTAAAAGCCTCCAAATAACGATAAATGGTGCGGCGACTCATACCTGTCTGCTCACCTAAATCATCCACACTTAACTCTGTGTTTCGAGCCAAAAGGACCATCAAGCGTAATTGTCTATCAAACTTTTCTTGCTTCATTCCAAACTACAATAATTAGTTGCATCTGCGAATTTAACTCTTTTTTTGTTTCACCGAAAAATATCTATACTCACATCGCTGAAAGTCCCATAGGGAGCGCGATAGCGGATTTAGCAAAAGTTTCATTTTAATACTCTTTTACCCTCTCACTAAAGAAGTATGGAATGATTAAATAAGCAAAAGTGTTTGTTTTATAACAAAAAGATGTATCTTTGCGGCCGTGAAACCTCACGAGGTACTGATGACACCTTCTTCACTAAGGTTGAAATTTCAACCGAAGATTCTGGTGCAAAGCAGCGCAAGAGCATGGTAAGACTCTTCTTCTGCAGCTTGAAAAGAGCTAAGTCAGTCCACAGGTCGAAGAAGGAACATCACGAGCGTAATTATCATTTATTTTAGTCGAAGCCTTTGCTTCCTTTTTATTACCTCTGTTCCTCTATCCCTCTCCTCGTGACAAAAAAATAAATATGCGTTTTAAAAACTTACTACTTATCGCATGCTGCTCTCTTTCGGCTTTAGTCTTCACAGTAAAAGCACAAAACCTAAAAGGCGGTAAAGCGAGCTACTACGCCAATTCACTCCATGGACATCGCACTAGCGATGGTTCTGTCTACCACAGAGACAGTCTCACCTGCGCGCATCGCACTCTCCCCTTCGGAACTATGCTGAAAGTGCGCAACTTGAGCAACGGCAAAGAAGTCATTGTAAAAGTAACGGACCGCGGACCTTTTTCCAAGTCACGTGTAGTGGACCTCTCCTTAGCTGCTGCCAAACAACTTGACATGGTAGGCAAAGGAACAGCCAGCGTAGAAGTAACAAAAGTAGGAGGTGGAGTTATTGAAGAATACACTCTACCCGAACTCCAACTTCTCGATCCTAAAACTGGCAACTATTACAGTATGTCAGAATGGAACGAAAAAGAAAGAGCTGCTAAGCAATTAGCACAACAACGCGAAGCTGAAAAGCGCCGCGCAGCCTATCTGGCCAAAGCCAAGCAACAGCAACCACGCTGGCGAGTGCTTGACAACAAACTGACCGCTAAGGCTAAAAAGTAACAGAACATTATTCAACCCACAAAAGCAAAGCCGCTGAGGAGCTATCCTCGGCGGCTTTTTTTGATGAAACACTGCACATATAATGAAACATTCCACTAAATCCTCACTCAATGAAGCGTTTCAGTGAAGCTTCTGAAGCCTTTTTGAGAAAATTCATGAAGAAAAAGGACAAGTACAATATATGTCATCGCAAATATCCTTATCGCGTTTTCAGATACAATAAGCCTATCAGCTGACATCCTTATTCTGTCAACCCACGCCCTTATTGTATCTACGCCTCCACCAACAGAGCTAAACATTATACACCTCGCCCTCTCTCCTGCTTTTCATTTTTCCGTTGTCACATCGTCACGTTGTCACACTTTGAGTACAAATCGCTGAAAACGTACCTGTTATGTGCGTGACGACGGGTGACAACGGTGTAATAACAAAATTTTTGTTGTCACGCATATAACTCATTATCTATCAGTACGTTCTCCCTTTTGTGACAACGTGACAACAAAAAAAGAGTTTTTTGTAGGGAGGAGAGAAAGGAATAAATACCCCCTCAACGATTTCAGTGCGACGCTTCCTGCGTCGGTATATAGTGTTGCCTCCTATCCACGGGTTCTCCCTCGCTGCGCTCGGGCGTCACCCGCGGTTAAGCATAGTGCGCCTCCGCCGGAGGCGTGAGTAACTCAACTCTGCTGCGTCCGCTGTAGCCAATGTGTGGATGGAGTTATCTACAGATTGTGTACAGAATTTTATGATGTGAGAGATGGAAGGAGGTGAAGATGCTCCATGCTTCACCCAGTCTCCAGCAGATGCTTGAGTAATTCTACTCTGTTGCGTCTTAATGGTGACGGAACAGTGGGAGGACTTCTCTACAGAAGGTGTATAGACTTTTTACGATGTGCGTCCGAGGAGAGCGGAAGAGGATTTCGCGTATGCATTCACTGCCCCCAGCGGGGGCACACTATGCTTAACCGCGGGTGATGCCCGAGCCAAAGCGAGGGTGAACCCGTGGGGTAGGTGCTCTCTACCCTCCGACACCGGCGGTGTCGCACAGCAGCCATTTCTACTCACGTACCCCTTTATTCCTCAACGCTTGCAGTGCAATACTGCTTCAGGAGGCGTTAGTACAAAAAAGCAGACTGCGCAGATTTAGAGATTTCTGAAAAGAAAATTTCTCCTATTATCTGCGCAATCTGCAATCGAGTGCGTGACTTTCACGCACTATTCTGACACGAGCGTTGCTCCTGTTGATGTTCCCGTAAACTCGGGAGCGTACTGACTCTGTATGCGAGCGGCTCCAGCGTGATAAGTACCAGAACGGTCTACGAAGAACTCTTCGGTGAACGTGTGTGTTCCCTTGGTGAACTTCTCAAAGAAAAATTCGTTGGAGGCATCGCGCGAAACGCGGTAGAACCATTCACCATCACGATAGGTATAACCACTCCGCTGCTCTACGGGTTCGAGATTGGCAGAGCGAGACGATTTCAGCGAAACAAAGTCGTAATCGCGATCGGCACGGAGCGTGAAGACTTGGCGCACGCGGTCTCCCTTCTTCAGCATCACTCCTTCAGCAATGGGTTGCCACTGCTTGCCACGCTGCACCTCAAAGCGGCGTTCCACGAACAGGCCTTTGCCGGTGGCTTTCACATCGGAAGCGGGCACTGTGTACTGTGCGAAGACTGCGCCCCATGCTAATCCTGAACCCGTTTTACGAATCTGGATATTGTCGGCACTGAGTTGTTTCGGATTGTCAAAGCTCTGGCGGAAGTAGCCCACGCCCTTCGGCTCAGTAGCTTGACTCTTAGCGTTGACAGCGAGGATATTGTTTCCTTTTCGGAGCGTATAATATAGAGGAGTATCTTCGGAAAGATTGCACACAGTTGAAGTCTTTTTCGCGTTGATAAGAAGAGCGAAGAGCGCGTCAGTTGTGGCGCGACTGGTGGGCCACATCTGCGTGCGTTTGGCCTGCATCAGCCACAAACACATTTGTTGCAGTCGTTCGTCTGTGGAAGGATAGAACTGAACCATGGCTTCTATGGCGGCAGCCTGCGTAGGAATGCGATAGGCGTTCCAACTCATCTGAGCACGATCTGTATCAAAATAAGTGCCCATTCCCTCTTTGTGAACGGTATGTTCGAGCAAACTCTCCATATTATCATTAGCGGCTGCAAATTTTCCCAACTTCGCCAAAGTGATAGCCGACATCGCTTTACCGTACATCGTGAGGTTGAAATCGGGGCGAGCTATCTTATCGAGCAGATACTTTGCATCGGCATCGATATCCATACCTAATATCGCGCACAAATAGAGATAGCGATACGTCAGCTCGTCGGCCTCCACAGTTTGCTTGGTTCTCTTTTCTTCCGCCTTCATTTCTTTCACACGCTTCGCCATCTCGTTTTTCAGATAGTCCATAGCGCGCTGCAGATTGCTTTGTGCTGGAAAAACATTATTAAGTACTTGAACACGCGCCAAGAGTGTGGCAACTTCAGATGTGATAAAGGGGTTGGACGGCATTCCTGCAAACCAGCCCCAACCGCCGTCGCTGCGCTGCATATCGGAAAGAATATCCATCGCCGAAGCTATTTTGTCGGCGTTGGCTTTCTCATCAAAGAGCGTAGCGAGTTGAGAGGCGCGCTCGGCTTCCTCATCAGCAGCATTCACCCACGGCGTTTCGTTGAGCAACATCTGCTTGAGATCTGGATTTTTCTTCAGCACCTCTGCCCACGCTGTTGAAGTGGAAGCTTCCGCAGCTTTGCGAATCTCAGGATTCTTGTCCGCAATATATTTTGCCAAGGAGAGAGCGTAGTAACGTTCTGCCCATGATGGAGAACTGAAGCACTCTGCATTGGCAAGCACTGGCAGAGCCGAAACGGCATACCATGTGGGGTTAGAACTAAGTTCTATCGTCAGACGGCGATCTGAAATCTTCGATGAATTGGACCAAATCGTGTCGAGTTGCAACGTCTTCGTGCCTGCCTCCGTCATAGAGAACGGCACGGTCTCTATCACTTGCTCGCGATCGGCCAAGACAGGTATCAATTTTTCTTCGCCATCACTAAACTTCTTGCCTTCGCCTATGATGCGGCAGAGCAAAACGGGATAATCATTCGTAGCATCAAACGTAAAAGAAAGTGCTTTCTCGCCATCTTTTTCTACGATGAAATCGGCCTTTTTAGTAGCCACGACTTTCTCCGTGCGTGCATCAAGTAACTCGCACATTACCTTTCCACGTTCTTCCTGTTCGGAAAGATTTCGTACAGTAACTGGAATTGTGAAGCGGTCGCCTTCGCGAACAAAGCGCGGCGTATTACTCTCCACCATAAAGTCCTTGCGTGCCACAATCTCATCCGTGAGCAAGCCGTAGTTCACTGCGGCATCGTGAGCAAAACCCATGAAGTTCCACGTTGTCAAGCTCTGCGGTAGCGTAAAGGTGAGCACCACCTCGCCGTTCTTATCCGTGCGAAGTGCAGGCTTGAAGAAGGCCGTTTCAGCAAAATTGGAGCGAATGGTGAGAGCTTTGTCTTCATCAACAGAATCAACAGCCACAGAGTCTGCCTCAGCCATATCAGCGTTCTTCTTAGATGCACTATAGCCCACAACTGCAACTTCTTTCAGCTCCATAACAGGCTCTTCCATTTTCATCAACCTAACCTTTTTCACTCCAGCTACACGATCTGTAAAATGCTCCATATAATTGGTTGCATACTCATCGAAAAGATTTTGATTCCATACTGTGAAATCAAGATCTTTTTCATCCAAACGGACAAGATCCTTCGCAAAATAAAGATCTTTCGTTCCTTCGTAAGCTGATGTCCACTTAGGCGTCGGAATATTGCGGAAGAAATCCAACTCAAAGTCCCACTTGTTGGGTTGGAACTTATCGAGACTGGCGTCATAAAGGCAAGCCATCAACGAAGCATCAGCGGGCGCTCCGTTGGGGCGTGTAATCTTGAGCTTCCAGGTTTCTTTCTGTCCTGCCAACAACTGGCTGCGGAAAGTGGACCATTGGAGATTGAGTTGCTTATTAGGCGCTGGTTTGCTCAAACGGAGACTATGAGAATAGAGTTCGCCATCCTGCACAAAGAAGAAACTTACCTGCGCACCCTCGTCATATTCTGATTTGTATTTAAGGTTGAAATGTTCGATGGAATCGTCGAGTTTAATACGACGAGTTTCTAACAATTTCGCACCTGCTACTACGTCATAGAAGACTGTAACATCCTTGCGAGGAGAACCCAGCATAACGAAAGCTTCACTGCCGTCTTCGTTGGGACGAACGTACCACCAACAAATATCCTTACCTACTGGGCGAGTGTCCTTTTCGGAGAAGAGAAGGAATTGAACATTCAAATCCTCAGCTCCCTCCATTTTTGCCGTGAGCTTATATTCGCCCGAAGGAAGATTGAGCAAATCATTGGGCGTAAACTTCTGACCTGACTTAAAGGAGAAGTGAGCCACATTTCCCGCAATACCAGCAATATCTACAGTACCTTCACCATCCAATGTCTTACGTGCAGCATTCAGCAACTCAATCTTCACATTCTTCAAATGCTCTTTGCAGATGGAAGAAGGCCAATCTGATTCGAGCCAACTGGCACGCGTGGACGCATAGAGTGTTTCTGTGCCCGTTTCGGTCTCGCCATTTTCAGCGGTCACATTGGCTTCAACGGTGTAGTGATAGTAGTTGAAGTCACCCTCATTCCGAGTTTCTGGGTCGCAAGTAAGTACTACTGGTAAGACGAAACGGCCGTATTCATCGGTCTTTACGGTATCGGTTTGTTCCTCTAGGTCTTCATCTATCCACGACCATGGTTTCACCGTAAACTGGACGAGGGCGTTTCGCACAGGAAGTCCGGTATAGGTAAGTGCCGTTCCTTGCATTCGGACTGTATCTCCCAAAGCGTACTTCGTTTGGGGGCTTTCGAGCTTCACTTCAAAGGTCGGACGTTTGTATTCTTCCACACGGAATTCCGACGAACCGCAACCATGTCCATTGATAACTGTATTGATATGGAACCAACCAGACAAGGTATTTTCCGGCAGACGGAACGTGCCATTGACAACGCCCATTGCATCCGTCTTTAGCTTCAGTGTTTCCAACTCTTTCCAGTTGGCATCACTCAATGTGATATGCACTTCTGCATCTGCAAGCACTTTGGTGGAGTCTTCATCACGCTGATAAGCCAACACGCCAACACTCACTTCTTGTCCTGGCCGATAAATAGCTCGGTCGGTAAAGACATGAGTTGTGATTTCATGTTTTCTTATTTTTTCATACTGAGCAAATCCATATAGATTAGAGAGCGAATAATAGGCATCATCCTTATATTGTGCAAAATATAAGTCATTATAATGAGTATAACGTGCCACATAGAAATCTCCCTTTTCATCGGGAGAAGAAGCCTCTTTCTGTTGCAACACATCATTATTTTCCGTGAAGATTACGAGCTTTCCACCCAAGAGCGGCGTACCGCTTTTGCGATCGACAAAAGTGATGCGTTGGCGGCCATCAGGCAAGGGCAACTTCACAGGGAACACGCGCGAAACATGGATTAACTTCGTCTCGACGGGCTTATTATTCTCCACCAGCGCAAGCGCATAGATGCCCGGTTCAGAAAAACTAAAAGAAAGAGAGTCCTTCACTTCCCTGTAAGGCGCAGCTTTGGGGAAAGTCAGATCATAGGTTTTTAGAGCCTGCAAACCTTTCAGATCCTTTGCCTCTATATCGTTATTATAAACATCTTTGGCCGTTTTATTCAAACGATACATACAAACTTTTGCAGTTGTACGATTGCGGACAGAGAGCTTTATTTTAACGGTTTCATCGGGATATACTACGCCTTTTATGTTCTCTATAGAGAAAAATGGAGTTATCATTTCCCCGATTACGTTGCGCAACTCGTTCGCTTCTTTCATCTTGCCATAGCGTTTGATACCTTCTTGCGCCAAATCATAAAAGATGGAGTCTCGGTCATCAGTACTATTAAAACCCGTAAGCGATACAAGTTTTTTGTAGGTCTCCACATTCAGCGGCAAATCCTTATACTCTTCCTTCATCTTCATAAGCTCGATGAAATGGCGGTTCTTTGTCAGCGATTCAGACGAATTGGTAGCAACAAAGTCTAAGCGATTCAAACGCGTCAGCAATGCAGCCTCTCGATTGCCAGCCGCGGTGTAGTAGTCGGCAATGCGCTGCAAGAGTTGTGCAGATTCTTCCTCAGGAATAGCCAGCGAAATGCGTCCCTGAATATTGGAAAGCACATGAAGGAGATCATAGTGATAGTACTTGCTATCTTTTCCCTCTTCCAGCACAGGAAGATAGGGCCGATAATCAGCACGTGCCAAGAGATCTATATCCGCCAACGATGCTCGAAGATATTCGGCGCGCTTGCGAACGGCCACCGTGTCGCTCTCATCATAGCCCGTGATTTCAGCGAAATAGCGCGCCAAAGCATTTTGCCACATTGCGCGCTGGAGCGGACGAGTTTCGCGGGCGAGCGCAGTCTCCATCTGCTCTACAGCAACTTTCCCCGAATCGGGAGAAACCTCCTCGTGGAGCATTCGTGCTGTAAGCATGGCTTTGAGCAGCTGCCCATCATTCTTTTCCGCCATGGCTTTCTGCCGAATTTTGTCGACTTCGGCCAGCGCGGATTTAGGCAAGTCTTTCTTCCCATACGCCTCCACATTGGCCCACATCTTTTCATAAGTTTGAGCCATGACGGAGAGAGAGAAGAATGAACAAAATATAAATAATAGAAACTTTTTCATTATAGTGAGTAGATTGTTTTTTCGCTTTAATAATGCAAACCTAACAATTCTTACACCTTTCCTGCAACTTTTGACTTATAAAAAAACAAAAAGCATTCATTTTGTGTCGATAAGCAGCATCTGCAGAGAGTCAGCTCACTTTATTTCTTGTATCAGCAAGAAGTGATTCCTTGAGGGTTGAGACCTCCTTTTGTTAAACGTAATAAGCGTTTTTGGTTTTTCACTTAAAATTGTTTACTTTTGCAGCGCGTCAAAGGCACGAGCCTTTGTCTCCATTAACCAACACAAACATTGTAACAGACAATGAACCAAGAGCACAAACTTCCATGCAGAAGTTTGTGCTCTTTTTCTTTAACAAAATTGCAAGGATATGAGGCGAATCGATCGGAATGAACTAACTTGAGAAGCTGTACTATTTTATATGCATTCAGAGAAAGCAACAATGTCAAGTTATCTCGCATTTTTCAATGTCAAGAATCGTTTGAAATTCAAAAACGAAAAAGAAATTCAGAGAATCTTACCCAACTGTTGATGGACATTCTTATAATGTCCATCAACACAATAAGGCTGTCAGCTGACGCGCTTATTGTGTCGGTTGACGCAATAAGGAAGTCGCAGATTTTCCTTATTGTATTTTCCGATGAAAGGGGGAAAATATAGAACACTTTTAGGAGAAAAATGGCGTTTCAGTACAAAATCAAGCACAAAACAAAGAGTTTTTCAGAGAGAAACAAGAAAAGAAGTTAGGAAATAAGGGAAGAGAAAATCGGAAGGTGCATTTCTGTGCGCTAGAAGGAGAAAAGTGATTGTAAAATTATCGGACAGTTTGTTAGAATCATAAAGATACACGAAAACATTGGAAAGATTCAGCAGGGCAAACAGTGTAGGCACGTTTACCCCAAACTTCTTAAAAAATCTAAGAAAGAGAGGGACTACTATTGCAGGGAAAGGGAATACTCGGAACGGACAAAGTTTTTTAGTATCTTTGCAAGATAAATCATTTAGGTTATGGTACGAAACATCTTTTTTGCTCTGTTGACCATTTTCTGCTGTCTCCCGATGACTGCTTTTGCAGATAATTCTCAGCCTACAGCAAACCCTATCATGCGAGTGACGGGTGACAAAATGGATAACGAAGAAGCTACTGACTATAACGGCAATGCTCCGATGCAAGCCAAATTCTTGGCACAGCCGCAGAACTTAGGAGGCTACACCGCGCTCTATGAATGGCGCTTTACGAAGGAAGGAGAACAAGCTCCTTTCTTGATTCGTTACGATGAAAATACGGAATATACGTTCAATAAGAGTGGGTCTTACTCGGTGGAACTGATTGTTTCCTTTGTGCAGGGTACTGACACCATCGAGTATAAGATGGATTCGCCCTTCAAGATTTCCATTTCAGAATCTAAGTTAGAAGTTCCCAATGCCTTTTCTCCCAATGGCGACAATATCAACGACATTTTCAAGGTGAAGGATAGCTACCAGAGTATTGTTTCTTTCAAAGGAATGATCTTCAACCGTTGGGGCAAAAAACTATTTGAATGGACGGACATCACGCAGGGATGGGACGGCAGGAGCAACGGCAACGACGTGCCCGATGGGGCTTACTTCCTCCACATTCAAGCTAAGGGAGCGGACGGCCGCAACTACAACATCCGAAAGACCATCAACCTGCTGCGTGGTTACCAAGAGGGAACGAGCGGCGTGACCCCATAAGGGGCAGAAACGGGAAAGGGCCTAATAGCTTTGAGAAACACAACGGGCGGACGATTCTGCCAAACAGCAAACTAAAACAAAGAGAAAACAATCCTAAGACATGGATCAGCAAGATTGGATAGAAGTATGGGGCGCTCGCGTCCACAATCTGAAAAATATAGATGCGCGCATCCCGCGCCACTCGCTCAGCGTCATCACAGGCCTGAGCGGTTCGGGCAAGAGTTCGCTGGCTTTCGATACGTTGTACGCCGAAGGTCAGCGGCGTTATATCGAGACGTTCTCGGCTTATGCTCGCAATTTCCTCGATAATCTGGAACGCCCGGATGTGGACAAAATCACGGGACTCAGCCCAGTTATCTCTATCGAACAAAAGACGACGAACAAGAATCCCCGCTCTACGGTGGGGACGGTGACGGAAATCTACGACTTTCTCCGTCTGCTCTTTGCGCGAGCAGGTACGGCCTACTCCTATGTGAGTGGTGAGAAGATGGTGAAATATACGGAGGAAAAGGTAGTAGACCTTATTCTCGAACGCTATGAAGGCCACAAGGTGTATCTGCTTGCGCCGCTCGTGCGCAGCCGTAAAGGACACTATCGCGAACTCTTCGAGAGTGTCCGCAAAAAGGGCTTTCTCACGGTGCGCGTAGATGGCGAACTGAAAGAGGTGGTGAGCGGCATGAAAGTGGACCGCTACAAAAACCACGATATAGAAGTGGTGGTGGACAAACTGGCGGTGCAAGAAAAGGATCGTGAGCGATTGGAAAAGAGCGTTCGCGCCACGATGCAACAAGGACAAGGTCTCATCCAGGTACTGGACAGCGCGACGAACGAAGCACGCTACTATTCCAAACTCTTGATGGATCCTGTTTCGGGTATCTCCTATCGTGAACCTGCTCCTAACAACTTCTCGTTCAACTCTACACAGGGTGCTTGCCCGAAGTGTAAGGGACTGGGCTACATCAGTGTGATCGACCGAGAGAAAGTAGTGCCCAACCCGAAACTCAGTATTCGCGATGGCGGTCTGGCTCCGCTGGGGAAATACCGTAATGCGCTTATCTTCTGGGAGATTGAAGCTCTACTGCTGAAATACGACTGCACACTGAAAACTCCCATCGAGAAGATTCCCGACGAGGCCATGGACGACATCTTCAACGGGACAACGGAGCGCTTACATATTCCGGGCTCCATCATGCACACAACGGACGACCATTATGTAGACTTCGATGGATTGGTGAAATACATCCGCCAAATGGCCGATGCGGAGATGACGGCGGCGGCACAGAAGTGGGCGGAGCAGTTCTCCCGCGAAGCTGTGTGCCCCACCTGCCACGGCCAGCGCCTCAACCAGGAGGCGCTCTCCTACCACATCGACGGCAAGAACATTTCAGAACTAAGCCACATGGACATCAGTCAGCTCTACGAATGGCTGGATGGTGTAGAAGAACGCTTGGACACACGCAACGCGTCCATTGCGCACGAAATCTGCAAAGAACTACGCACGCGCCTCAAGTTCTTACTCAACGTGGGACTTGATTACCTCTCACTGTCGCGCGCCACGATGACGCTGTCGGGCGGAGAGAGCCAACGCATCCGTTTGGCTACGCAAATCGGGTCGCAACTGGTCAATGTGCTCTACATCCTTGACGAACCGAGCATCGGTTTGCATCAGCGCGACAATGTGCGCTTGATTGATTCGCTGAAAGAGCTGCGCGATATCGGCAACACGGTAGTTGTCGTTGAACACGATAAGGATATGATGCTGGCGGCAGACTATATCGTGGACATGGGCCCACGCGCTGGCCGACTGGGAGGAGAAGTGGTTTACCAGGGTACACCGAAAGAAATGTTGCACCGCAACACCATGACGGCGGACTATCTGAACGGTCAACGCGCCATAGAAATTCCGGTCGAGCGCAGGAAAGGCAATGGAAAGACGCTGCGCCTCATCGGAGCGAAGGGTAACAACTTGAAAGGCGTTAAAGTAGATTTTCCGCTGGGTACGCTGATCTGCGTAACGGGCGTTTCTGGTTCGGGAAAATCTACGCTCATCAATGACACGCTCCTACCTATCCTCTCACAACACTTCTACCGCTCTTTGCGCAACCCGCTGGAGTACGAAAAGCTGGAGGGTATCGAGAATGTGGATAAGGTGGTGGCAGTGGATCAGAGTCCGCTGGGACGCACGCCACGCTCTAATCCGGCAACCTATACGGGTGTATTCTCCGACATTCGCAACTTATTCGTGGAACTCCCCGAGGCTAAGATGCGCGGCTACAAGCCGGGGCGTTTTTCCTTTAATGTGAAGGGCGGTCGCTGCGAGACATGTAAGGGCAATGGCTACAAAACTATCGAGATGAACTTCCTGCCGGATGTTTACGTGCCTTGCGAGGAGTGTCACGGTAAGAGATACAACCGCGAAACGCTTGAAGTGCGCTACAAAGGTAAGAGCATTGCCGACGTGCTGGACATGACAATCAACAACGCGGTGGAGTTCTTCGAGAACGTACCCACGATTCTGCACAAGATAAAGGTGTTGCAGGACGTAGGCCTTGGCTACATCAAACTGGGGCAGAGCAGCACGACGCTCTCTGGTGGTGAGAGTCAGCGTGTTAAACTGGCAACAGAACTGAGCAAGCGCGATACGGGGCAGACCATTTACATTCTCGACGAGCCTACTACGGGGCTTCATTTCGAGGACATCCGCGTGCTGCTCGACGTATTGAATCGTCTTGTGGATCGTGGAAATACGGTCATCGTGATTGAGCACAACTTGGACGTTATCAAGGCGGCGGACTACCTCATAGACATGGGGCCCGATGGCGGCCGTGGCGGTGGCTGTGTAGTGGCTACCGGCACTCCCGAAAAAGTCGTGAAACAAGGTAAAGGGTACACCGCGAAGTTTCTGAAGGAGGAATTGGAAAGCGGGAAAAAGGCGAATAAGAGCCAGTCCTAAAGGGAACACGAATTTCACGAATTTTTCGAATTTTTCGAAAGATGTTTATATCAGCAGGATTACGCCAATGCACGGAGTTCTGCAATTTGGGGCGAAAACGCTTTCACTATAAAACGAAATACATATACACAAAAAATGGAAACATTGCTTCTTCAGAAGGACGATAGAATCTATTGGAAAGAATGCTACCGAATAGTGGGAGCTGCAATGACTGTACACAGCATCTTAGGCTGTGGGTTCTTGGAAGGAGTCTACCAAGAAGCCCTTTCCATTGAGATGAAAAAATGTGGAATCCCTTTTGAGGAGCAGAAAGAACTCCGAATAAACTATAATGGTATTACGCTTCAAAAACACTATGTAGCAGATTTTCTATGCTTCGATAAAATCATTGTAGAAATAAAGGCTACAAAAAATCTGGCACCAGAACACCATGCACAAGTTATGAATTATCTCAAAGCAACCAATAAAAATTGTGGACTCCTCATCAATTTTGGCGAAAGCTCCCTTGATTTCAAGAAAATCATCCATGGAATCATAAAATAAGAAGGTCCTATTTGGTAAAATTTATACAACTTCGTTATATTCGCAGAATACACCTCGTTTTATGACTTTAGAAATAATGAAACCTTTTATAATAAAATAAATTCGCTCCATTCGCCTAATTCGTAAAATTCGTATTCCCTTACCATTTCAGTCACTTTTTACAACTTTAGAAAGAATGAAAATATTTATAATAAAATAAATTCGCTCCATTCGCCTAATTCGTAAAATTCGTGTTCCCTTACCATTTCAGCAACTAAAATCAATTCAAAATAATTTCTAACCACAACAAAACAAAGTATGTTTGAAAATCAACCAAAAGGATTGTATGCGTTGGCTTTGGCCAACACAGGCGAGCGCTTCGGCTATTACACGATGCTTGCCATCTTCGCGCTTTTCATGCAGGCCAAGTTTGGATGGACAGAGTCAGAAGCAGGACAAGTCTACGCCATCTTCCTCGCTGTAGTGTATTTTGCTCCACTCCTCGGAGGTATGCTGGCCGACAAGATTGGTTACGGCAAGTGTGTCACCCTCGGTTTCGCCACTATGTTCCTTGGTTATCTCGGACTGGCTATCCCAACAGGCGCCGATGAAATGGGCAAAATTGCCATGTTTGCAGGTCTCGCTTGCGTATCGCTGGGTACGGGTCTTTTCAAAGGCAATCTGCAAGTACTGGTAGGTAATCTTTACGACAGCCCGCAGTACGCATCCAGCCGCGATTCAGCTTTTAGCCTCTTCTATATGGCTATCAATCTCGGCTCTATGTTTGCCCCCTCAATGGCCAAATGGATTACGAATCTCTATTTAGGTCAGTATGGCTTCGTTTATGATGCAGCGAACCAAGATCCGGCTTATCTCAAGGCTTTATATGGTGCCTACGGTCTTTGCTTCGGTGTGGCTTGTATTTCGCTGATTTTCTCCGCCGTTGTGTACTTTGCCTTCCGCGGCTGGTTCAAACATGCTGACATCACTGCTAAACAGGCTAAGGAATCTAAGCAGGAAATGGAAGAACTCACTCCGAAACAAACCAGAGATCGCATTGTTGCCCTCCTGCTCGTCTTCGGCGTGGTTATCTTCTTCTGGATGGCATTCCACCAGAACGGTTCTGCACTGACTTTCTTTGCTAAGAAATACACCAATCTCTCCGTATCTGGTTCGATGCGTATCTGGTTCAATATCTTCAGCTTGGCCTTGATTGCTCTTTCTGTGTACACAGGTATCGGCACTTTCCAAGCGAAGACGGGAAAGAATAAGGTGCTTTGCAGTGTTGTCACACTTCTGGCATGGGCTGGAGCTATCGCTCTCTTCATGAACATGGAAGATCCCACCATGTCGCAGCCGTCCGACTTCCAACAGTTCAACCCCTTCTTCGTCGTTGCACTGACACCGTTTAGCATGCTCTTCTTCGGCTACTTGGCAAAGAAGGGACATGAGGTGAGCGCTCCCGCACGTATTGCTTTGGGTATGTTCGTAGCAGCAGTGGGCTTTGCTGTCATCACATTGGCATCTACCAACTTGATTTCTCCGATGGACTTGGGCGACAAGACACAAAGCATCCTTTCACCAAGCTGGCTGATCTCCACCTATTTCACCCTCACGCTGGCTGAGTTGCTACTTTCGCCCATGGGTATCTCCTTTGTGAGCAAGGTGGCTCCTCCCAAATACAAGGGGTTGATGATGGGCGGCTGGTTTGTGGCAACAGCCATTGGTAACTACCTAAGCTCTATCCCCTCAATGCTTTGGAACCGCATCCCACTGATGTACAACTGGGGCATTCTGATTGCTCTCTGCCTTGTCAGTGCCCTCGTGATGTTCGCACTCTTGAAGAAACTCAACAAAATGACGGCTTAATGAATCTATTAGAGAATGCTGCCCACAAAGCAGCATCTCTTTCCGTCGTGCTTCTGTCGTGAATCGCACGGAAGCATAAACTTATCTGTCCGCAAAGTCTGAATATAGGCTTTGCGGACATTTTTTATAGAACACTTGACCAAATGGAGCTGTGGTGAAACATACGCTGGAGGGAAACAGAAAGAATACAGAAAGCGGTAAATACCCTTATTGCTTTTGAGAACACAATAAGGGCGTGAGCTGACATCCTTATTGTGTTTTCAAACGCAATAAGGAAAACAATAAGAAGATACGATCCTCACTAGTATTACTCATCCCACTTGATTGCTCGTTCAGGGAGCTACTATCATGCAAAAAGGAGGCGCATCAATGATGCGCCTCCTTTCTTAGAATGTATTTGTAAATACCATCTCTACAAGCTAATGCTGTAGAGGGAGATAGGTATTTTTAGTTTTCTTCTTCGTTCCAGTCTTCGCTGTTCCATGAACCATGCTGACGAGTGAGCTGGGGACCACCTACTTCATTATTCGCAGAGAGCATCAGACTTGTTTCTACGAAAATACTGTATTCAACAGATGCTGGTTTGATATATACCTTCATATTCTTTATAAGATTTAGCTATTTATACTTCTTACTTAACGAGAACCTTCTTACCATTGATGATATAGAGGCCCTTCTGTGCGCTCTGAACGCGGCGACCTTGGAGGTCGTAAACCTGAGAAGCAGCGTTGTTAGCTGTTGCGTTCTGGATGCCTGTAGTAGTATTTCCATTGAAGAGGAAAGCGCGCACACCACTTGCTGCGGGGAGGGCGAGATAAGCCTTATGAGCACCATTGGTGAAAGCAGCACCATCAGCAGCACCATAATAGAAACCTACAGAATTAGCGTCACCAGCCTTGTTCAGAGAGAGCTTATAGTAAACAGCACCACCAGTTGTCAGTGCAGCTTCGTCAGAACCCTTGAGAAGGTTGTCTGCATCTACATCGCCAGCGTTCTGAGAAGCGGCAAAAGTATATTCGCCAGGAGCAGCCTTGAGCACTACGCCTGTAGCAGCAGGAATTGTTTCACCAGCATTGTAAAGATAGCTTTCGTCCAACTTGCCGTTTGTAACTTTATAAGTGTATGCATATACATTTTCAGGAACAACGAGCGCACGATCGCTATAATAGAGAGTTGCATAACCTGTTGCACCGATGTTCACCTTAACATCATGACTCTCTGCTGAAGCAGCTGCATAGTAAACAATCTTTGAGATTTGAACATAGCCATTTTTCTTACTCTTCTTATTAGAAGGTTTCTTGCAATTAAAAACAAGTCGATAGTAAGCATTAGCTCGGGGCGCGGAAATAGCGAATACCAAATCTCCTGCCTTCAGATCTGAAATAGGAGCAGTAATGGTAGTTGGACTACTAAATGCGGTATCATTAGAAATCTGCAACTGAATATTTTTAACTAAATTCGTAGTGATCTTATCAATAGTTACAACAACTTTAGTTAATGCTTTTTCATAGGCAGTACCAGTAGTAATGGTTGCTGTACTTTCTTCCTTGTGTGAACCACATTTAACATATTTCCATACATTACTATAATTACTGAAAGCATTCATTACCCAAGTATCATCACTAAATGTAGCCGTCCACTTTTGATCGTACTGATCACAAGATTCCATTTCTGCCTGCGCAAAATCAAGCGTTTTGTACGCTACCTCCTGCGCATTAACACTCACTCCAACGAGGCTCAAAAGAGCTACGAGGAGCATCATCTTCAAGTTGTAAAACTTCTTCATAATTGGTTTTATTTATTAGGTTTGAATAGTTTCCTTTTATTCCAACTAAACGAGTTATCTGAAAAATATTATAGCATTATCTGAATGCAAAAGTAAGCAATTATTTCAGACAAGCACAACATTTTTTAAGAGTTTACAGTTTACGTCCTTACTTTCATAGCTTTAGGAGAACATTTTGATATTTTCCGCTCACTACACACGCCTTCTTTTGTACTAAAAGCAGGTATAAAAAAGTAGCCACAAACGCTACACTTTCTCAGGTGTAATGTTTGTGGCTACAAATAGCCTTAAAGAGTTATTGAGTCTTTACTTTACAAAGACTTTCTTACCATTAACGATGTACAAACCGTGCTGTACTTTCTCCACGCGGCGTCCTTGGAGGTCGTAAACAACGGGAGCTTCAGTTTCAGCAGGAGTGATTTCCGGAGTATCAATGCTCGTGTAAGTCCAGTTATCGTTAGAACCCTTACGATTCAGATAGAAGCGATTCACGTTGAACATTGTGTAACCACTCGTGTTGCAGAGCAAACCGAGAGAAACTTCTGTTTCTTCTGGCAAACGGAAGTTGACTTCCATATTGTGCAAACCTGTAGAGGCGATAGCCTTCTGCAACTGCTTAGCATCGGGCAGACTTGCGCCCTTGTTAACAACGAGGTAAGAACCATTGACGCCAGTGAAGTCGTGAGGAATCATACCGAACGTGTAGTAGCCAGCCGGCAGCGTGATGGTTTGATAGAGCTTCAGATTCTTTGCTGAATCGGCGAAAGCAAGTGCACCTGTCATGAGAGAGAGGAGATCATTCTGCTCACGGTCAACAAAGAAGCTCATCTTAACATCGCCCACAGTAGCAACATTTTCTTGTTGCCAGCCAGAACGCTGCGTACCAATTTCAAGACCTGCAAAGCGTGAGCCGTAAGCCTTATTGATTGTTTCGCTCGTATAGAAGAACGGACGCTTGTAGTTAGTGAGATACTTTTCAGTGATTTCTTGAACGCCATTCTTAGAGAGGCAGAAAGCACCGAGAGAGTTGCTCCAAGCATCGCCATCAGGACCGAAGCCTACGCGCTTACCTGTGTGAGCACCGCTAGCGGCATCTTCCACATCGCCACCACTCTGGTTGAACTGATAGTAGAGCACCAGGTTGTGGTCACGCTCTGCATCAGCCACCTTCTTAATACTCTGATTAGAAAGTGCGTGCAACTGTTCCTTCGTGAGAGCGGAGTTCCAAATACGGAATTCATCGAGAATACCCTTCATAGGAGCTTCTGCGCTACCAAGGCGGAACTTAGCGGGGAGGTTCTGACGGAGATTAACGTTGCCAATCTTGATCTGCTCAATGAGCTGACAGTCGCGATAGAGGTTGCAGTATTCTCCGCTGAAAACAAAGGCATAGTGGTGCCATTCGCCTACACGATAGAAGTTAGCGCAAGAGGTGTAGTGCTTGTCACCGATGGTGAGGAGTACACTACCATTATAGAGTGCGCGCGTGTAGAAATTCTGGTCGCCCACCTGGTTGTTGTAAGTTGAAACAGGTTGTGCATTAAACCAGTAGTCGATAGTGATATCGTTATTGCCTGTCGTTGGTAGCGGATTATCGAAGCTAACATATTCAGAAGCAGCCCCCTTGAAGTTGAGACCCGTCTTAGGATCTTCGTTGCTCACTTCCACTGCATTGCGGAGTGTGTAAGTACCCCAACCACAATCGTTACCAGCATCGAGACGGATATCGTAGCGACCAGGCTCGGTGAAGCGATAGCCGCGGAGCGTTCCTTCATGAACGATCACAGTGTCGGCAGAAGAGATTTCCCAGTGCCATTGCGTTGGATCGTGCTGTGAACGGTCGGTCAGACGCACATAAGTGTTACGACGAACAGCACCCTTCTCTACTTCAAAGTTTACAATCGGGTGGAGGTTCAGAACATTGATTCTATGAACACATTCCGTAGAACCTGCACCATTCGTAACGGTCAGTTTCACGTCATAAACGCCAGGAGTCTTATAAGTAGTGGAGAAGTGCTGAGAGGTTGACGCATTCTTGTCAGCTCCTTCTGTTGTCCACGCATACTTAACGCCTTCGAGAGGAGAAGACTGGTTGACAAAAGTCACAGGCGTATTGATGTAAACCTCCTCGGGACCGAAGAAGTTAGCTTTCGGAAGATCCTGAGAAACAACGGTTACATTCTTAGTGAGAGAGTCGGCTTTACCTGTAGCGTCCTCAACGCGGAGAGAAACCGTCTTCTCACCGGCAGTTTGGAAGATTACCGAAGGCTCGGGAGTATTGTAGTTAGTGGTCTTACTACCGTCTTTCACTGTCCAGTTGAATTTCACAGCGTTACCTGCTGATTCATTGACGAGCTGTACAGCAGCATTGCTATATACAGTGCCTTGAGGGAAGGAGAAATCGGCTTTGAGTGTACGCTTATCTTTGCAATTGGTATTGAGCAAACGTAATGGTGTCTTGCCAATCAGCTCAATCACGTGGTTGTTTGCCTTATCGGTGAGTGCTTGATCAGCTGGCTCGTCCATTGTTACTTCAGCCAAGAGTCCAGGTTCGGTTGCGGGGTTCGCAATCTGCGTGTACATATATTGCTGAATCTGTGTTTGTGAACGAGCGGTGCTCCAAACGCGAACTTCATTGAGTTCACCGCGGATACCTTCATTACCATCACGACCTACAACAAAGTCGCCGAAGCCTCCAAGACCTTCTTTAGGTCCTGCCACCTCGCCTTGCTTAACGCCATTGATATAAGCTGTAGCCTTCTTGCCGTCGATAACAATGGCGATGTGCTTCCAACCATTGGGCAGAAGCGTGCTGCGACGCGTTGTTGCCTTGTTGTTATTGTCCCAACCAAAGACTACTTGACCCTGAGCATTGCCACAGATGAGGAAGTCGCCCCATCCTGGACCCACTTGCTGACCATTTTCTACACAGTCGATAGGTCTGAGCCAGTATTCAATAGTTGCTTGTTTGTATGTCTTCTTGAAGAGATCTTTGATGCGGATGCCACCTCCGAAGAACTTACGCGTGAAGTCGGCAGTAGCCGTAGTGCCATGGAAGTCAGTAGGCGTAGCATCCACGCGAGCGGAAGCCATTGCCACACCTTCGTTGTCATAGATAGCTTCTACAGCATAGTTGCCACTTGCTGCTGCTGAAGCTGTGTGAACATCCTTGCCCACTGTTGACATCAGCACGCCATCTTTGTAAATCTTATAGCCTGTGAGCGCATAAGTACATGTTTCGGGGTCGTCCCAAGTGAGTTGGTTGTTAGCGTAAACCACATTGCGCGGTTTAGCTATAAACTCGCCAGGCACAGAGAAAGAGATGATAGTGCGTTCGCCCTGTGTTTTGATATCCACGCCGTTGCCGAGGGGGAATGGGATTTCGATACCGGGTTCGCCATGGGTATAATCCATCAGTGAAACGGCTTCTACTTTACCCACACCATTAGCCGTGCTCTTGGAATCGATAACAAAGAAGTATTTAGCGGGTTTAGAGGGGTCGAGCACACCGGAGAGGTCTGTTATGTCATAGCCAAACTCCATTGCTTCTTTGTGGACACCATCTGCCCAACGGCCCAACATCGGAGTTTCTGCATCTACTCCGTCGCCATCGCCATCACCAGCATAGTTGAAATGCTCCATCTGGATTTCCTGTTCAGGCACAGTGGCTGAGGTGTCGGCTGCGATACCGGCTTTCAAGCTCAACTCACTACGCTTGGAGTAAGCCATACGGATTTTGAGAGTCTTGAGCGGGCGATAGTTCTTACGAACGTAATAAATCTCGGGCTTATAGTAGCCTCCGCTTGTCCCAACAGGAACAGCGTGCTTATAAGGGCAGTAGATGAAACCGTTGTTAGCCCACCAAGGACTCCAACTGTTGACGATAATCCATGCGCCAACTTCGTCCTTGTCCTTTTCGCCCGCTATACCGTTGCCGTCGAGGTCGAACTCTATGCGGTCGTCGTAGCCCACAATGGTAAGAGCGTGGTCCACTTGCTTACCCCAACTCTTGACAAACTGCTTACCAGCAACACCGATACTTTTGTTTTTTTCTGTGTACGGAATAGGTTTCCAGTCGCCACCGCTGGCCACACCGATACCGCAGATACCACCACGTCCCTCAAAGTCGGGGTCGCCATTGTGGTTCCAGAGCCAGTTTTTCACAGCCTCACGACCTTCTTCTGTTTCAACAGAGAGAGGGAAATTGGCTGAGCGGCTAATGCGGTTGTGCATGGCTTCAAACCATTTGTCGTAGCCTTGCATCCAACCGAAATCATTGCTTTCGCAAACTTGATTACCAAAAAGGCGAGAATAGGTATTACCACCATAAGTCACAGAATTGGGGATACCATTGGCGCGTGCCATTCCTTCCTTACCGGAATTGGAATTGGTAAGCAGCCAAGTGAAGTGGGTGGGATACTGGTTCTCGGGCTTTTTGCCGTCTGCATTCCTATAAGCGTTGATCTCATAGGTGAACATGTAATAAATACGAGAGGCCGAACCACATGAACCGCCGTCCTGATTGACAACGGGAGGGAAACAACGAGATTCCCCGTTATTCACATGATCGGGTCGCTGAGTAGGTCCTCTACGCGCGCGCAAAGTAGGGTCAGCTTTCGTTACGGCAGTGTAGTCTGGATACTTCGTATAGTCCACATCTTGTGCAACTGCCGAAAGTGAAAGACTTGCTCCTGCCAGCACTAATAAGTGCTTGGAGATTTGTTTCATAGGTAATTATTTGTGTAGTATTGCTTTCTCGGGGTGCTAAAATACAGATTATAGGCAGAAAAAACAAGCAATAATAAGCTTTTTCGAATATATACAAAGAGTTAGCCCCTTAACTTCTAAAAAAAATAAAATGTTCATAAAAGCAGTGAGGGCTTCGCAACGGCTTCCAAGTGGCTGCAAGCCATAATTATAGTTATGTAGAAGCAAACTAAAAATACAATAAGGATATCAGCTGACAGCCTTATTCTGTCAGCCGACGCCCTTATTGTATTCTCAAACGCAATAAGGATATTTACGATGGTGCATATTGTAGTACTGCGCCTCTGTTAGATCTTTTTTTTCAGAAACTCCAAGGAAAGATTCTTTGTAAGGTTGTTCTTTGATTTTAACAGACGACTGTGCTCGAGCATTAACAAACGCTCGAGTGGGAGAAAATGTGCTAAACATTTTCCGAGAGAGGAGGCTTCACAGAAAGGAAACAAAAAAGGCCGCCCACATTGGGGCGACCTTCTGAAAAGTTATAGAGATGTCTCGAATTACTTAACGAGAACCTTCTTGCCGTTGATGATGTAGAGACCCTTCTGAGCCTTCTGAACTTCACGACCCTGGAGATCATAGATCTTACCAGACTTCACAACGTTGAGCACTGCGCTATTGATACCAGTTACGAGATCTGGGTCAATGTTTACAGAGTAGTCACCGTTTCCAGTGAACTCACCGAGGTTAGTGAAGTAACCATCGTTAGCGCGGCTAGTTGCGTCCTTCTCAGCCTTGAGGAAGGTAGTACCCTGTGCGTTGAGAACAACAGCCGTTGCAGGAAGAGCAACAGGAGCCAAAGTACCAGCGAATGCAGCACCAGTCGTAGCATTCGTATAAGTAACCGGAGTCAGCGTGTAGTTGATAGCCTCGAGAGAAGCAGCAGAGAGAGAAATCTCAACGCCTTCTTCACCTGCGTTAGGAACAACTAAGAGCGGAGTTCCAGCAGGAACAGAAGCAGAAACTTCAGCAAATTCCATTGTACCCTTTGTCTTGTTCAGACCGAGAGGCAAGTAGATCTTACCACCTTCAGGAGCGTCGAGAACGTCGAACGGAAGAGTAACGATAGCAGGAGAGGTCATATCCAGGTAGTATGCGCGGTTCCAGTCAGTAGCCTCTTCGAAGAAGAAAGCAGAGTTGTCTGTACCAGAAGCAGAGTTCCAAGTAACAACAGTCTTAGTACCTGGTTTAGCATTAGCAAATACATTGTCAGCCTGAACGAAGTTGAACAAACCACCAACCTTAGCAGAACGCAGGTTCATAGCAGATGAATCTGCATCGAGGCGCATGAACATACCCATGTTGTTAGTTGGCTGAGTTGCCATATAAGTACCTGTTGCAGCATTCATGAAGCTATATGAGCTAGGACCATTCTTAACAGCCTTCCAGATGAAGTTCAGACGAGCACCATCAGAGAGGTGAGCATCCTTACCCTTAGAAGCATCGAAACCACCCCAGCGGATCTGAGCCTTGCCATTATCAGTAGTGTAAACGTAGTTGTTAGCAGCTTCACCAGAAGTAGCACACTTGATGTAGTAGTACTTACCATTTTCAGGCATGTGCAACTTAGCGTTGAAAGCAGCAACAGCAGTATTGAGTTGTTCAGTGAGAGACTGGATCTGAGCAGCAGTCATCACGTCGTCAGATACCTGGTTAGCAACAGCTTCTGCAGCAGCAGTGAGTTGTGCACCAGCACCTACTTCGAAGAAACCGAGACCTTCGCCTTCAGCAGCAGCAGCAGCCTGAGCCTTTGCTTCAGCAATAGCGCTGGTCAACTTAGACTTGTTAGGAACAGCAGCAACATAAGCATCGTAAGCAGCCTTGAGGGCATCATACTGAGCCTGAGTAACAGCAGTGCCTGCATTGATGAGAGCCAAAGCAGCAGTCATCTGATTGTTCAGATTGTTCTTAGCAGTAGCGTCGAGAACACTATTGATTGACTTAGCAGCATCAACAGTTGCGCCGTCATAGATACGGAGCTCACCGATATGGAAGAAGTCATAACCATTCAAAGACTGAGAACCAGTGGACTCAAGACAAACGATGCGGAAGAACTTGTAAGCAGCAGAGAGGTTCGCACCTACGAGTGCTACAGCGTTCTTTACAGTATCGTTACCTACTACACCTGTACGGTTGTAGTTAACACCGAATACGCCAGCATCAGTCCAACCTGCAGTAGTATCGTTAGAAACTTCGAGACGGAAGCTTCTCAAGTGGTTGTAGCTAGCATTGGTACGCTTAGCGAACTGGAAGAGCGGATTCTGGATTGCAGAAGGCAACTCAACCTGCAAGTAGTGAGGTTCAGCAATAGTACCCTTCCAAGCTGTGTGGAAGTACCAGTTGTTATTGCCCTGGCTAGAAGTGGCAGTAGCAATACCGTCAATGAGACCTTCAAAAGTACCTTCGCTTGCTTCCTTAGCATTAGAAGAGAACTGAGAAGCATCTGTTGCGCTACCTGGGTCGTCGAACATAATAGTAGAACCATCAGCAGAGAGGTTCTGACCAGAAGTGAGCTTGTAGAAGTTGTTGTCAGTGTAAGCAGCAGCTGCGTTGTTGTAAAGCTTCTTGAAGTTAACGTTCAGCTGAGCCTGAGCAACGCTGTCGTTATAAGCCTTAACTTGAGATTCGAGAGCTGTGATGACAGCATCAGCAACGGGGATGATTGTCCAAGCAGAAGGTTCGGAAGCAGCTTCCCAACCTACGATACGACCCTTACCAGAACCGCCCTCTTCGTGGAGGAAACCATAATTACCAGTCTTAACAGGACCGATAGCAAACTTAGAAGCGTCGAGCGCGCTAGAAACGAACTTGTAAGCAGGTGCGTTTTCAGCAACAGTTTGAACCAATGTAGAAGTTTGTACATTAGAAGCATAGTTCTTTGACAAGAAGTTCTGAACACGATAAGTGTCTTTGTCTTCAGCAGCAGAAACCTTCCAGATGTAAGCAGCATCAGCAATGGTATACGTTGTAGGAACTTCCCAGTTCATCCAGTAGAGAGCCTTGTCCTTTTCGTAGATACCAGCAGAAGCACCACGGCCTGTGCTAGTGAATACGTAGTAACCAGCCTTCATCGGAATACGAGCAGCGATATAAGCTTCGTAAGCGGTCTTGAGTTCAGCAGCTTTCTGCTCGCAAGCAGTAGCATCGGTTGCACCGTTGTTGAGCTGGTTAACAGCAGCATCGTAAGCAGCCTTCATAGCATTCTGCTGTGCTTCAGAAACACAACCTACATTTTCACCCGTAGGATAGAGCTCGCTAGTACCACTTGGGAAGAGGTCAGTGATTACAGCCTCGAGGAGAGCACTACCAGCCTTAGCCGTTACAGTGTAAACGTACCAAGTGTTAGTATCCTGGTAACCCCAGAATGCAGCAGTCTTAGCATCTGACCACCAAGGAGAGAAGTAAACCTTATTATCAGCATTGATAGGCTTGTTAGCGTAGTCAACGTTGGTGAAGATGTAAGCACCTTCAGGCTTTACTTTGTTGTAGTGAGCTGAGTCATAAACAGCTGTAGTTGTTACATCAGCGTCAGAAGGAACTGTCTCGCCTTTGTAATAGAAGTTCTCGGGATGCTTAGCATAGAAGCGGAAAGCTTTGGCAGTAGAAGAAACATACTCAACGCCACTAGCGTACTGAGGATCTTCCAGATACTTGCCTGTGTTAACCTGCTTCAGGTAGTAAGTCATCACGCCTTTAGAGTCAGCACCTGCCTCTTCGAATGCGTAAACAGCATTCTCGCCAGCAGTTGCAGACTTCACCGAACCACTGAGGTAGTTAGGTGTACCCGCACTAGCAGTATGAAGCACTACTTGCTGTCCCGGAGTGATTTCGGTCACGAACTCGCGGTTCTCAAAACCTGGGACGTCGTAATACTTCTGCGCCTGTGCGCTCACGGCACCAACAGCAAACAGCACTGCAGATGCCAGAAAAGTATAGACTTTTCTCATAAGTTTGTAATTAAAGTTAGATTAGATATGAATAGTAAATAATGTCCTTTTTAGTTGTCATGCTTTACACTTTTCGCGACAAAAGTAAATAATAAGATTAGTAAAAACAAACTTTTTCTTTATTATTTGCAAAGTCGACACAACAATGCTCAGCTTACGTTTAACAATTATTGAAACAAGGATGTGGCTCAGAACCACAGTTTCTCGCACAACGGCGCTCCACCAGAGCCTTACTGACCTTATTTTCTGCGCTTTTCAGAAATCAATCACTTTAAAGTGGGTATACCTTTCAATATTTTAGACAAACAGAGGTGTAGGATATACAACTACTTCATTATATATAAAGGAATAGCTATAGGGGCTGTTGATAGGAAACAGGAAGAAATCCTTGAGAAGCTCTATTCTGCTTGCGGATTTGTCCCCACAAAAAACATTCCCCATACGCGAGTGCGGCGACACAACGTATGGGGAATGAAATCTGTATAAGACGGCGGACTCAGCAGAGCCTTGCGCCATCGAGTGGAACTTATCGGATTTTCTCGATGAGTTCTTCAACGGTGAGCGAAGTCTGTTCGCCCGTGAGCATATTCTTCAGCGCCACTTTCTTCTCCTGCATTTCCGTTTCGCCACAAAGGGCCACAAACGGGATTTGCTGGGCGTTGGCGTAGCTCATCTGCTTCTTCATCTTCACACTGTCGGGGTAAACTTCCGTAGAAATACCGGCAGCGCGCGTTTGACGGGCAAGACTCATGCAATATGCCGCTTCCTTTTCGCCAAAATTGATAAACAAAAGTTGCGCTCCTTGTGCCGTATCCTCGGGATAGAGTTCGAGCTGATTGAGTACGTCATAGATGCGGTCGGCACCAAAGCTGATGCCCACGCCGCTAAGGCCAGGCATACCGAAGATACCCGTAAGGTTGTCGTAGCGGCCTCCACCTGTGATTGAACCTATTTCCACGTCGAGCGCCTTCACTTCGAAGATGCAGCCGGTGTAGTAGTTCAAACCGCGCGCCAAAGTGAGGTCGAGGTCAATCTGGTTGACCAGTTCGCCCAAATTATTGAGCACAAACTCCACTTCTGCTACGCCTTTCAGTCCAACCTCTGAATCGGCCAACACCTCACGCATCGTTGCGATTTTCTCTGCATTTGTTCCGCTGAGACTGATGATGGGTTGCAGTTTCTCAACAGCCTCTTGCGTCAGACCATTGGCGAGCAATTCGGCATTCACATTGTCGAGACCAATCTTATCGAGCTTGTCGATGGCCACGGTGATATCCACAATTTTCTCGGCTTCGCCAATCACTTCGGCTATACCGGAAAGAATCTTGCGGTTATTGATTTTAATGGCCACACGTATGCCAAAGCGGTGGAACACCTCGTCTATGATCTGCATCAGCTCCACTTCGTTGAGCAGGCTGTCGGAGCCAACCACGTCGGCATCACACTGATAGAACTCTCTGTATCTACCTTTCTGCGGACGGTCGGCACGCCACACGGGCTGAATCTGATAGCGCTTAAAAGGCATCTGCAATTCCTCCCGGTGCTGCACCACGAAGCGAGCGAAAGGCACTGTCAAATCGTAGCGAAGTCCTTTCTCGCAGAACTTAGCAGCCAGGTGTCCGATGTTGTGTTCCTCCAATTCGGCCGGTGTCGTTTTGCTCATGAAATCGCCCGAATTGAGGATTTTGAAGAGAAGTTTGTCGCCCTCTTCTCCATATTTGCCCATCAGCGTGGAAAGGTTCTCCATGGCTGGCGTCTCAATCTGACGGAAGCCATACAGCGCATACACATCGCGAATAGTATTAAAGATATAGTTGCGCTTGGCCATCTCAACGGGAGAGAAGTCGCGCGTCCCTTTAGGAATGCTTGGTTTTGCCATAAATCTAAGTTGTTTTATGGTGCAAAAATAGTGTAAAATCAGAGAATTAGAACTACGACAGATAGAAAAAGCACTCCCCCACTCATTTGGTTCGCACGAATACTTCGCCAAACACTGATTTATTCACAAAAAAAAGATTTGTCAACAAAAGTCTTATTTTTCTATAGCGAGAATCGAGCGAAATCGAGAAAGAACACGTACGATTGCCGCAAAGACTTTTAGAAAACATAGTTTTTATAAGGCTGTTCGTGGATAGAATAAGGCTATCGGCTGACATCCTTATTCTGCCAGCTGAAGCAATAAAGATATTCTCCAGCGCTATAAGGAAACCTACGGGCAAATCCCAACTTGCGGAGAACAAAAACAGTGGTTTTCTTCCGAAAAAAGCGTTTTCACTCTATTTTTTCTAAAAAATCGTCAGGTTTTTCCTTCCCTTTTTTCGGCAACTATGGATTTCCGCGCATTTTCAACTGTATCGACCATTTTTCCGATCAAAGAGTGTTGTCAACAAAAGGACACTTTTTCGCCTACGTTTCCACACCTCTCCGTTCATAAAGTTTGCATTGATTTTAGGCACACTTTATGCTTTTAGCCGTTTTCTGCATAACTTTGCAGAAAGAACAAACAAGACTAAAAACATGATAGAACAAACTCCCGTTCTGCTGCTGACAGGCTACCTGGGCAGCGGAAAAACCACACTCGTCAACCGCATTCTGACGAACAGCAACGGCATCAAATTTGCCGTAATAGTAAACGATATCGGCGAAGTAAACATCGACGCCAGCCTCATTGAGAAAGGCGGCATCGTGGGCAAGAAGGACGACAGCCTTGTGGCTCTTCAGAATGGTTGCATCTGCTGCACGCTGAAGACGGACCTGATGGAACAAGTTCACGACATTACGAGCCTGAAGAAATTCGACTATATCGTGATTGAGGCCAGCGGTGTTTGTGAGCCGGCTCCTATCGCACAAACTCTTTGCAGTATTCCCACCATGTATCCAGCCATGGTTAAGGACGGTATTGCTCGTCTGGATTGCATTGCTACCGTTGTGGATGCGCTTCGCCTACGCGATGAGTTCAACAGCGGAGAGGACTTGCAGCGCAAAAACATCGATGAGGAAGACATCACCAATCTCGTGATTCAGCAAGTGGAATTCTGCAATATAATTCTTCTCAACAAAGCCTCGGAAGTGAAGCCGGAGGAATTGGCAAAAATCAAGGAGATTCTGCGTGCATTACAACCGAAAGCAGAAATCATTGAGTGCGACTACGGCAATGTTGACCTCAACAAATTGCTCAATACTCAGCTCTTCAACTTCAAAACAGTGGCCTCTTCTGCCACTTGGTTGGCCGAACTGGAGAAACCACAAGAGGAGCACCACGAGGGAGAAGAGGAGCACGAGCACCATCACCACGAAGACGAACACCATCATGAGGAGCACGAGCATCATCATGACCATTGCCATCACCATCATCACCACCACGACCACGAAGGTGGTGAAACGGAAGAATACGGCATTGGCACATACGTCTACTATCGTCGTCAGCCGTTCGAGTTGTCGCTCTTCGACGACTTTGTGGCGCGCCATTGGCCCAAGGGTATCATCCGCGCCAAGGGTATTTGCTGGTTCCGCGACGAACGCAACATTTGCTATGTGTTTGAACAGGCGGGCAAGCAAGTAGGGTTGAGCAGCATCGGACAATGGTATGCCACGATGCCCGAGGACGAATTGCGCGACATGATGGATCGCGAGCCGGGTCTGCGCCGCGACTGGGACGAGAAGTATGGCGACCGTATGCAAAAAATTGTCTTTATCGGTCAACACCTCGACCGCGAGGAAATTGACCGCTTATTGGATAAATGCCTCGTGAAGGAATAAACACACGGACGAGTATAGAAATATCCCCGAAAGTTGAGCAGTTGCCAACTTTCGGGGATATATTTATAAGTAGGATGATTCTATCTTAAACTACTTCACCACAACTTTCTTGCCATTGATGATGTAGAGACCCTTCTGTGCCTTCAGCACGCGACGGCCTTGGAGATCATAGATGGCAGCATTCTGCTGAGGAACAACAGTCTGCGTAATGCCTGTAACGGTGAAGCCCTCAACTGGAACAGAATACTCAGCCTTGGCAGTCAGCATAGGAACTGTGAAGTCCAGATAAGCGGAATTAGCACCCAGAACGTCTTCGCTCGTTGCAACAATAATCTTGCCTTTGCTAAACAGGCCATATCCAGCCTTCATCGGCGTTCTGTCGAGCGTACCACAAAGACCATTCACGGAATGACCTTCATAGCTATAGTTGAAGTCCTTGAGAGAAGTAGCCGTTGGGAAGAAGTTGGCACCATACAAGTTTTCGTTGATCACTACGATAAACGGAGTGCCCGCTGGGATTCTATCCGTAGCAGCATACGCCGTAAGCTCGAGCGTTGTTGTCTCACCTTCTTTGAAGAGACCTGCCACCTTGTAGAGCGTACCTTCATCGCCGATAGAAGCTTCAACCTCATAAGGTAATGTGCAAGGCGTTGGGCGTTGTGCCGTAAAGCCTAAGAAAGAACTTTCACCCCATGCAGTGGCTTTTTCGATAGTGAAATAAGAGTCAGCACTTGAACCGTTGTCTGAGAAAACTATATCGCCACGAGTGTAGAAGCGGAGATATGTTCCAACACCTAAGTTCATCTGGAAGCTGGAAGCCTTTGGCGCACCTTCCAACAAGAGGTTGATAGGAGTTTCTGAACCAGGGGCAGCCAAACGAAGGTCGTTTTCTTTAGAAGAAGCCTTGGTGGTGCGACCTGCCATATAGAGACCTGTACCGATGTTCTTGAAAGAATAAGAGCCGTCAGCATTAGCTGTTACCAGCCACATATAGTTGAGACGATTGTTCAGGTTGGCATCTTCGCCATCTTCAGCAGAGTAGCCGCCCCAACGCAATGTTGACTGCGTACTGTTGCTTCCTGCATAAACAAACTGCTTGTTGACAGAAGCCGTAGTAGAGTTGGCGCGGAAGAATACAATATCGCCCGTTGCTGGTTTGTGGAGCGCTGCATCAAAAGCCTTAGCGGCCTCAGCAAGTTGAGACTTAGCATTCTCGAGGAGTGCCATTGTTTTATAGTCGTCAACGTGGTTTGCAACAGCATCTAAAGCAGCTTGGAAAGTATCCTTAGCTCCAGCAGTGTATTCACCAAAGTTGTCGCCTTCTACAGCTGCATTAGCAAGAGTCTTCAACTTAGCAATCTCTGCCTTCAATGCTGCGGGATCTGGATAAACGGCCTTATAGGCTTCAAAAGCAGCCTTGAGAGCATCAACACCTGCCTGTGTTGCTGTGCCAGAAGCTATAGCTGTGGCAGCAGCAGTGAGCTGGTCTACAAAATTCTTACGAACAGTTTGATCTACATTTTCAGCCAATGAGTGGTCTTTATCATACGCAGCTTCATAGATACGAAGTTCACCGAGATAGAAATAGAGATTGCCTTTTGCACGAGCACTACCGAGATTACTCTCCACCTGCAAACGAACATAGCGATACTTCTCTCCATCTTTAAAGGCTACGGATGTACGGCCAATATAGTTGGCAATTTTTGTATTATCAATAGTGGCAGAATCTGTAAAGGAGAAAGAAACCAAAGATTGTTCTACCCAATTGATCGAATCGTTAGAAGCGAAAACACGAACCTTTAAGGGCAAACCGCCTGGATTGGCATTGTAACGCTTAGCATACTTCAGTGTGATTGCACCAACAGCTTTTTCGAGATCAGCTGTCAGACAGGCGTATTTAACATCGGGTAGCGCAACGCTCCAAGCCGTATGGAAGAATGTTTTTAAGTCGCCATCAACGAGACCTGCAATAGGACCTTCGCTCGGCTCTTGCGCGTTAGTAGATAGTTGAGCAGCCTTTGTCACTAAACCATCCACCGTGGTAGGATAATCACCAACAGTGGCGGCGGAGCTATAAGTTAAACCTTTCTGATAGTATCCAGAAGCTTGTTCGTAGAGTTCTGTCAGATGCTTCTTAGCTTGTTCTTGCTCGAGAGCTGCCTGAAGGGCATCAACGTCTTCTTGAGAGATACGGAAAAGCTGCCAAGCTGAATTCTTATGAGAAGAATCCCAGAATACAACAGTATTGGCACCACTCGTATTTGCATGAATTAGCATTTCAGAGCCTTGTGCCTGAAGTGCGAAGTAGCCCTTTTGACCTGGGAAATTAAAGATCTCATAGATTTGTTTTTTCTCAGTGACCGTCGGAATAACGGTTGAAAAAGCATTGATAAAACCTGTATAATTACCTGTCAGGTAATTCTGGAGATAGAAATTATTGGGAGTACTATTAGCTGGAACAAGCTTCCATATATAGGCCATATCATTTGCTGTAGGATGCTCGGGACGTGTCCAAGATGCCTTATTAAAGTGCATCTCATTATTAGTTTCAAACATACCAGCAGCATCTCCGCTATTGTTCACAATGAAATAGTAGCCTTCAGTAAATGGGATAATGCTTGCGCGGGCTGCCTTGTAAGCTTTTTCTATGTCAACACAAGCTTTGTTACAAGCTTCCACGTTGGTGCTTGACTCGTTGATGAGTTGTTGTGCACGTTCGAAAACTTCCTGCAAAGCGTCAAACTTATCTTGCGGGATATTACCGGGTTCAGAACCTGCCACAAACTCATCGTTAGTACCAGCAGGAAAGTATTGGTTAAAGACAGCTGAAAGTTTATCAAGTCCCTTCACCTCTTCAACAGCATAGGCATACCAGCAATTGGATTGACTCTGATTGGTGAAGCCAGTAGCTTTCCCAGGAGCGGCAAACATCTGATAGTGGACAGATTTCGTTGGAGCCCCCCAATCAGAGAACGTAAAAATAAGAGCACCTGGATAAGAATCAAAAGTAACTGCTCCCCAATCTGCATCGGCAGGAACTGCGGCAGCATTAGCATAGTTTTCAGAAGTTCTCACATAGAAGGCTTCCGCATTACGCTGTGAAGCTTTCATAGTGAAGAATGCGTAACCATCTTCATTCGTGCCGAGACCTAAATACTTGCCACTGGCAGGATTGAAGAGATAGTACTGGTTTGTAGCCTCATTGGCAACTTGAAATTCCCACACACCATTATCGGTAATTGCAGTCTTCAAATTCTCCGTAAGGGCTGTATCCAGCACGCAAGTAGATGAAGCACGGGCCGCCTGCAAGCAGACCTTCTGACCAGGGGTTATCGTCTTGAGATAATTACCCTCGCCAAACCCTACAGCCGAATAAACGGTCTGAGCACTAGCTACAATGCAGGCAAAAAACATTGCCAGCAGCATTGCAGTCCTCGAATAGAAATGTTTCATAGGGATAAGTGTTAGATATTGTTAGTAGTGTTTTGTTAGAGACTCTCTATTCTTAAATAGTCCCGTGGCAAATATAAAGATAGTTTTTTCATTATGCAACTATTCTTCACATTCTTCGCATTTTTTTATTTGTTTTCTTTGCCATATTACTTTCTAATTACAGCAGAGCCTTTTGGCGCGTATTTTGTCGTACAGTTTTTTATCTCTATTTTTGCATATAATATACATCTATATAAAATAAGTCATGCTCGAAATAAAAAATCTCCATGCAGAAGTGGAGGGAAAAGCTATTCTTAAAGGAGTAAACTTAACCATCAATGATGGTGAAGTCCACGTCCTTATGGGCCCGAATGGTTCTGGCAAGTCTACCTTGTCGAACGTACTGGTGGGCAACCCTAAATACGAAGTCACAGAAGGCAGCATCAGCTTCAATGGTAAGGACCTTTTAGCTATGAAGCCAGAAGACCGCGCCCATGAGGGTATATTTATGTCGTTCCAAGCTCCCACAGAGATTCCGGGAGTTTCTATGACCAACTTCATGCGTGCCGCCGTCAATGCAAAACGTACCTATTTCGGTCAAGATCCTATGAGCGCGAGCGATTTTCTTAAACTCTTGCGTGAGAAACGCAAACTCGTTGGACTCGATGCTCACTTCATGGGGCGTGGTGTGAACGAGGGCTTCAGTGGCGGTGAGCGCAAGCGCAACGAGATATTCCAAATGGCAGTACTCGAGCCCACTTTCAGTATTCTCGACGAGACTGATTCTGGACTCGATGTGGATGCATTGCGCATCGTGGCGGAGGGTTTTAATCAACTCCGCACGGAGAAGACGAGCGCCATGGTCATCACCCACTACCAGCGTATGCTCGACTATCTCAAGCCCGATTTCGTTCACGTCCTCGTCAACGGACGAGTTGTGCGTAGCGGCAGTGCCCAACTGGGTTACGACATCGAGGAGAAAGGTTTCGAATGGATTATTGAAGAAGCAGAAAAACAATGAGTGCCATCCAACAATATCTGGACTTATTCGCTTCGCAGCGTACTGTGATTGAGGAAGGTTCCTGCCCGGTAATGAATGCAGAACGACAAACTGCTTTCGACAACTTGCAGCAGCACGGACTTCCTACACAGAAAGTGGAGCGTTATAAATACACCGACTTAGAAAAGGTTTTAGCACCCGACTATGGCTTGAATCTCAAACGGATTCCGCTAAGTGTTGATCCCTACGAAGTTTATCGTTGCAGCATTCCTAAGATGAGTGCCGATGTGGCTTACGTGGTCAACGACACTGTGGTTCCTGCAAAACTTTCTTTCCATGAGAATGCTGAGTTCATCAAACCCTACTACAATCGCTTGGCCACCCAGCAACGCGACGCTGTATCGGAGCTAAACACGATGCTGGCACAAGATGGGATTTTGATTCATATCCCTGCTGGTAAGAAACTGGAACGCCCGCTGCAAATTGTCAATGTCAGTGCGGCCACTATTGATTTCATGTCGAATCGCCGTGTTCTCATCGTGGCAGAAGAGGGAGCAGAAGGTACGATACTCTTCTGCGACGAAAGCCCCACAGAGCAACGCAGCCTCACAACACAAGTCGTTGAAATCTTTGCAGGGAAAAATTCAAAACTGCATCTCTATTCGTTAGAAGAAACGGCAGACACACATACGCACCTCAGCAATATGTACATAGAGCAGCAGGAGCGGAGCGAAGTAACTTTCAACGGCATGACTCTCCATAACGGCACAACGCGCAACATGATGGACGTTCACCTCGTTGGGCGTCACGCTGCCATCAATGCTTATGGCGCAGTCGTTGCAAACGCACAAGAACACGTGGACAATAATATCCTCATCGATCACAACGCCGAAGAATGCACCAGCGACTTACTCTACAAATACGTGCTCGATGACAAAAGCGTAGGTGCTTTTGCAGGAAAAGTTCTCGTTCAAGCAGGCGCACAAAAAACGGCTTCTCAGGAAACAAACTCCAACCTTTGTGTCAGTCCGGACGCCCGTGCTTACGCTCAACCCATGCTCGAAATCTATGCAGATGATGTGAAGTGCAATCACGGATCTACGGTTGGAAAGCTCGATGAAAACGCACTTTTCTATATGCGTCAGCGAGGTATTCCCGAACAGGAAGCCCGCCTATTGCTCCAGCACGCTTTCATTAACGATGTTCTCCAACACGTCACGCTCGAACCTTTGCGGGAACGCCTATCCCATTTGGTTGAACTCCGTTTTCGCGGAGAGTTGCGTCATTGCGACGGCTGCAAGATGCAAGACATCTGTAATTAAACTTTTATGTTTTAATGCTAATATAATGTGCTAATGTGCTAATGAGAAAATGTGCTAATGACCCTACGGGCTACAGCATTAGCACATTAGCACATTCCCATATTTGCACATTCCTCACATTAGCACATTTCCACTTTTCTCACATTAGCACATTCCTCACATTAGCACATTAGCACATTTCCACATTCCCCACATTAGCACATTAAAGAAATGAATACATATCTTGATTCGAAAGTTCGGGCCGACTTTCCTATTCTCTCCCGAATGGTCTATAATCGCCCACTTATTTATCTGGACAATGCGGCCACTACGCAAAAGCCTCAGTGTGTCATTGATGCTATTTCAGAGGAATATCAGAGCGTGAACGCCAATGTTCACCGCGGCGTACACTACCTTTCCCAGAAAGCAACCGAACTTCACGAAAACGCTCGTGAGCGCGTTCGTCAATTCATCAACGCCCGCTCCACGTCAGAAATCCTCTTCACGCGCGGCACAACTGAAAGCCTCAACCTCATGGCCAGTTCCTACGGCGAGGCATTTTTGAAAGAAGGTGACGAAATCCTCATCAGCGAAATGGAACACCACTCCAATATCGTGCCGTGGCAAATGCTGTGTGAGCGTAAAGGCTGTCGAATCAAAGTTATCCCTTTCAACGAGAAAGGCGAGATTGAGATGGAGAACTATGAAAAACTCTTCACCGAAGACACGCGCCTCGTTTGCGTGGCTCATGTTAGCAACACGCTCGGAACGGTCAATCCTGTTAAAGAGATGGGGCGCATCGCTCATGCACACGGGGCACATATCCTCGTAGATGGCGCACAGAGTGTTCCCCATTTCAATGTAGATGTTCAAGATCTCGATTGCGATTTCCTCGCCTTCAGTGGTCACAAAGTTTACGGCCCTACCGGCATTGGCGTTCTCTACGGTCGCGAATCGCTATTGGAGCAGATGCCGCCCTATCAAGGCGGTGGAGAAATGATTAGCCGCGTAACGTTCGAACACACCACTTACGAGAAACTCCCTTACAAATTTGAAGCGGGTACGCCCGACTATGTAGGCTCGCACGCCTTGGCTGTTGCGCTCGACTATGTCGACTCTATCGGCATGGACAAGATTCATGCCCACGAACAAGCTCTCACGCGCTATGCTATGCAGCAAATGAGCCAGATTGACGGTATTCGCCTCTACGGCACCAGCGAGGGGAAAGATGCCGTTGTGGCGTTCAACGTGGGCGACATTCACCCGCTCGACATCGGTACCCTACTCGACCGCCTCGGCATCGCTATCCGCACAGGGCATCACTGTGCACAACCCGTTATGGAGCATTATGGCGTGGAAGGAATGTGCCGCGCCAGTTTCGCCCTCTATAGCACACAGTCCGAAGTGGATACACTCATAGCGGGCATCGAAAGAGTAAGAAAAATGTTTTAACCGCAGCACTGCTGCACAATACCTCATACAATCATGTTACTCACTACAACTCCAACAATTGAGGGACACACTATCCAGCAATATTTAGGCATCGTGACCTCAGAAACCATTATCGGCGCAAATGTTGTGCGCGATTTCTTCGCTGGTTTACGCGATTTCTTCGGTGGCCGCGCAGGTTCTTATGAAGAGGTACTCAAAGAGGGCAAAGAAACAGCCCTACAAGAAATCCGCGAACGCGCTGCCGCAATGGGAGCTAATGCCGTTGTAGGCATCGACCTCGACTACGAAACCGTAGGAGCTAAAGGTTCTATGCTGATGGTGGTATGCTCTGGCACTGCCGTACGCGTAGAATAATTTTCATTTCTTATCCACAGATCTTCCGCGACCAATAGGTACAATTCTTTCGTACCCTATTGGTTCGCGGTTTCTTTTGAAAAACAAAATTCATGCTTGCTTCTCATTTCAGCACATATTCTCTCGAGGCAGGTTGCGACGAAGCTGGTCGCGGCTGTCTGGCGGGTAGTGTTTATGCTGCGGCAGTGATTCTCCCCGAGGACTATCACAATGAAGGACTCAACGATTCTAAGCAGCTCTCCGCCCACAAGCGCTACCGATTGCGTGAAGAAATAGAGCGCGACGCAATAGCTTGGGCCATTGGCATTGTCACACCGCAGGAAATCGACCGTATCAACATCCTCCAGGCCTCTATTCTGGCTATGCACCGCGCCTTGAATCAACTAAAGGTACGTCCCGAATTTATCATCGTCGACGGCAACAAATTTTTCCCCTACGGCACTACGCCACACCAAACCATCGTCAAAGGCGATGGGAAATACGAGTCGATAGCAGCCGCCTCTATCTTGGCCAAAACTTATCGCGACGACTACATGCAGAAACTCCACGAAGAGTATCCCTTCTATGGTTGGGACCACAATGCCGGCTACCCCACAGCTCAGCATCGCGAGGGAATTCGCCGCCATGGCTGCTCTCCCTACCACCGCCGAAGCTACAAACTACTACCCGAAGACGAACCCACGCTCTTCTAACTTCTGCATGCACGAAACCAATACTTCTATTTCACCCCCTATAAAAAACGTTATTTCATTGTCACGTTGTCACAGATACCGGAAACTACCTGACAACTAAACACTTAAAGGCGTGACAACAACTTTTCTTTCTCATTTTTATTGTCACACTGTTATCACATATATAATGCAAATATTTTCAACACTTTAACCATCGAGTGTGACAACGTGACGACGTGACAACACAAAATCAAACTACAGGAGAAGTACACCTCCACACCATTTCCTCCTTCCTTCCGCCTACCTGCAAATACAATAAGGCTGTCGACTGACAGAATAAGGCTGTCAGCTGGTTTCCTTATTGCGTCAGCTGACACCCTTATTGTATTTACGCTGCCACTAATCTTGCTCTTCTGAACTCCTTTCTCCCTACTTTTTCATACTCTCCCACTGATTGAAACATCCATCATCGTGCATAGCTTCTCAAAGAAAACAGTCAAATTTAGAACAGAAAAACAACAAACAATTAGTTTACTGTTCAAAATTTGACTACTTTTGCACTATGATTACGAACATAGAACAAATTGGCAATATCCCTGTAAGCACTGCCACGATCGCTTCAATGTTTTCAGAGGTGAAGGCAGGAAATCAGAAAGTACGCAATCTTGAGTTAGGAGGTAAAATCATCCGACTCAAGAAAGGGCTCTATGTTGTTGCCCCAGCCGAATCGCGGGTGGCACTTTCAACAGAATTGATTGCTAATCATCTCTATTCGCCATCTTATGTTTCGATGTCTTCCGCATTAAGATATTATGGGTTGATACCAGAGGAAGTTTACACGACACAGTCAATGACTATCAAGCACTCTCGAACATTCGACACTCCGATTGGGCGTTTTGATTACTTCGCGATGAGTCGTGACGCTTTCCACATTGGAGTAACCTCCATCAATAAGCAAAACTATGCTTTCAAAATGGCCACTCCCGAAAAGGCTCTCTGCGACCTGATCGCACATTCGCCACTGGTAAATCTGAGATACTTCAAGGATGTTGAAACATACATAGAAGAAGACATACGAATGGATATGGAAGATTTCCGCAATATGGACAGAAGCATTTTTGAAAGATATGTAGAAGTCGGGAAAAAGGCCAAGTCAGTCCAAACACTTATAAATTACTTGAAGCGATGAACGATATTTACAATCAGATGCTAACGGCTTACGACCAGTCGACAGAACAGCAAAAGCGCAATGCCGTGTTTGAAGTGAATCAACAAATCATTCTCGCAGGTTTATACCACGGAGGATTCTTTGATGTGGCAGCTTTCTATGGCGGCACCTGTCTCCGCATTTTCCACGGCTTACAGCGTTTTTCGGAAGATATGGACTTCTCCCTCCTTGCTCCAAAAGCCGATTTCAATTTCTTACAATACTTCCAACCTATCATTGACGAATTTGCAATGGTGGGCAGAGATGTTGAAATAAAGAAGAAAGATAAAAAGCACTTTGGAAAGGTAGAGTCTGCTTTTTTAAAAGATAATACGGACGTTTACGACATCACTTTTCAGACAGAAAAGTCGGTCAAGATAAAAATTGAAGTAGACATTCAACCGCCTTTGAAGTTTCGCACAGAACAAAAACTGCTCCTTCTGCCTGAATCTTTTTTGGCGCGTTGCTTTACTCTTCCAGACTTGTTTGCGGGGAAGATGCACGCCTTGGTTTATCGCGTTTGGAAGAACCGCGTTAAAGGGCGTGACTGGTACGACTTCGAATGGTATGTTCGCCACAATGTTCCTCTTAATTTCACACATTTGCAAGAACGTGTACTTCAGTTTAATCAGAAAGCAATCAGTAGAGAATCCTTTCTTGAACAGCTAAAAGAACGCCTATCTACAGCCGATATAAACCAAGTCAAAAGCGATGTTCTACCTTTTGTTCGTCAACCGAGTGAGCTAAATATCTGGTCAAATGATTATTTTCTTCAGTTGAGCAATATGATTATTTTTGAGTAGATTATCAGTATAAAGCAAGTTCTTTTGCCCTCTTAGCAGGAGTCACGAACATACCAAAAGAAAGAGCTTCCCTCGTTCATTCACAGAGGGAAGCTCTTTTAGGATTTAGCAACGCAAAAACTAAAAAGAGGTTACGATGACGCGCAAACTATCCGATTTTGTTCGCGCTTTTAGCCATTCTTGCAATCGCTGGCGATCTGGATTGCTGAGAGCACGAGAACAATTTACTACGGCCATAACATATTCTTGACTGGCAGCGGTATCGGTCTTCGCTTCCGTTACACGAGAAATGCTGATACTCTTTGCCGAGGGGCACATAGCTTTGAGTTCGGTGCGAACCTCTTTGGTGAGTGTAGCATATTGCTGGTAGGAATTGAGCTGTTGCTCCACCTCTCCAAGTTGTGCAACTTGCTCTATCAATTTTTGCTGACTGGCTTGAGCATTTCCAACTATATAATTGTGTTGTTGATTTGCAAGAAGCAAACTATCTGATTGCAAACCTTGAATGATATGCAGCTTATAGTCTTCGAGATTATAGGATTCCAGCATCTTTTCTGCTTTAGCTATTTCCTCTTTTGAAATAATTTTACCTACCGCAACAATGTTTAGTGTCTTGTGTTTAGTATCAAACTGTTGAGAGATAATCTGTGTACCTTTGAAAGCGAGTTCGTTGCGAACAAAACGGTTACTATTGTTTTCCAACACGCTTTGTCGGATAATCTGTACAGTCATATAAGCTGCGGGAAGCATTGTGAGTACCACGATTCCGATGATGTAGCGCTTCACAGTGACCATACGTGCTGCATCAATGAATTGTTTTTGCTTGAAACGCAACATACGCACGCCAACAAAAGTGGTTAAGGTAATGAAAACAGTGTTGATAAAATAGAGATAAAACGCCCCGAAGAAGAAACTCGGTTCGCCCATAGCAAGTCCGTAACCTGCTGTGCAGAGAGGTGGCATAAGGGCTGTTGCAATTGCCACGCCTGGAATGACATTCCCGCTGCCGCGCGTTGAGAGCGCTAAGATACCTGCTGCACCACCACAAAGAGCTATCAGTACATCATAGAGCGTTGGCGATGTGCGCGCCAAGAGTTCCGACTGCGCCTCAGTGAGCGGGGTTATAAGAAAATAGAGTGTGGCGGTCAATACGCTAATGCCCGTTGCCACAAGATAATTCTTGATTGACCGCTTCAGCAGAGCCAAATCACTAATACCGATTCCTAATCCCATTCCAACAATGGGACCCATCAGGGGAGAGATAAGCATCGCACCAATGATTACTGCGGTGGAGTTCACATTCAGTCCTAAAGAAGCTATGAAGACGGCAAAGACCAATACCCAAAGGTTGGCGCCATGAAAGGTAACTCCACTACTGATTTGCTCTATCGTTTTGGCTTCTTCCGCCTTATCGGGCAGTGCGTTAAAGTATCCTTTCACTACCTGCCACAATGTTTTTTCATTATTTCCCATTTTTGTTGCGTATTATGTGTTTGCAAAAGAGAATGGGCGCAAAGATAATATATTTATCAATAATGAAATTAAAGTGTGATTCCTTTGTTAGAACAAACAAAATCGGCGAACAGAATTCTTTGCTGATTTTGTTCGCCGATATGAGTATAAAGATGAAAGAAATTATTCCAAATAGGTGTAGCCATAGAGGCCTGCACGATAGTTGGAGATAAACTCTTTGCCTTCTTCCGTAGTAATTTTTTCTTCAGCAACAGCCTTACTCACCCAACTCTCTAAGCGGCGAACGAGACGCTTGGGGTCGTATTGCACATACTCCAACACATCGGCCACTGTTTCTCCGTCAATGGTTTTATCAATGGTATAACTGTCATCATTAACACTGATATGGACGGCATTGGTATCGCCGAAGAGATTGTGCATATTACCCAATATTTCCTGATAAGCTCCCACGAGGAACACGCCTATATAGTAGTGCTCACCATTGCGGATAGCGTGGAGCGGCAGATAGGTTTTTTGGTGGCCGTTGTTAACGTAAGTGCCCACTTTTCCGTCTGAGTCGCAGGTGATGTCCTGAAGGGTGGCGTTGCGCGAGGGACGCTCATCGAGGCGATCAATGGGCATAATGGGGAAGATTTGATCCAGCGCCCAACTGTCGGGCATCGATTGGAAGAGAGAGAAGTTGCAGAAATATTTGTCTGCAATGCGCTTATCAATATCGCGAAGCTCATCGGGAACATGCTTCTGATGGTGAACGAGTTCGGCCACCTCATTGGTGATACTCCAATAGATGCTCTCAATCTGCGCGCGCGTCTTGAGATCTATCATACCCATTCGGAAGAGATCAAGAGCTTCTTCGCGAATGTCCTCCGCATCGTGCCAGTCTTCCAGCATCGAGCGGGGCGATAGCTTTTCCCAAATCTCATTTAAGTCCTTCACGAGCTGATGATCCGATTCAGAAATTTCAAAATCATCAGACATCATCGTTGGGTGTACGCTTTCGAGCACGTCGAGAATGAGCACACTGTGGTGAGCTGTCAAGCTGCGTCCGCCTTCTGTGATGAGGTTGGGATGAGGGATATTATTCTTATTGGCGGCATCCACAAAGGTGTAGACACAGTCATTAACATATTCTTGAATAGAATAGTTCACCGAACTCTCTGAATTGGACGAACGAGTACCATCATAGTCGACACCGAGACCGCCACCGCAATCCACAAACTGAATATCGAAGCCCAAATTGCGCAACTGTACGTAGAATTGAGAAGCCTCACGCAAAGCTGTAGAGATGCGGCGTATCTTCGTAATCTGACTACCGATGTGGAAATGGATGAGTTTCAAGCAGTCGCGCATCTCCATCTTATCGAGCAATTCGAGTGCTTCGAGCAATTCAGCAGAAGAGAGGCCGAACTTAGAAGCATCGCCCCCACTTTCTTCCCACTTACCCGCACCGCTGGAAGCCAACTTGATGCGGATACCGATATTGGGGCGAACGCCCAACTTCTGGGCTGTTTTAGCGATAATTTCCAATTCGGGCAATTTCTCAATAACAAGAAAGATACGCTTTCCCATCTTTTGAGCCAACAGAGCCAACTCAATGTAGTTTTGGTCCTTATGGCCGTTGCAAATAATGAGACTGTCAGAGTCCATATTAGTGGCTACTACAGCGTGAAGTTCTGGCTTTGAACCTGCCTCCAATCCGAGGTTGTACTTCTTGCCGTGGCTGATAATCTCCTCCACAACAGGGCGCATCTGATTCACCTTAATGGGGAAAATGATAAAGTGTTCAGCTTGGAAGTTGTACTCCTTTGCGGCGATATTAAAGCATTCGGACGTTTTCTCAATACGATTATCCAAAATGTCAGGAAAACGCAACAGAACAGGAGCTGTAATATCGCGCTCATTCAAATCGTCGACCACTTCCTTTAAGTCGATTTTCACATCGTTCTTACGTGGTGAAACATAAGCGTGACCTTTATCGTTGATTCCGAAGTAACTCACTCCCCAGCCTTTGATGCCGTAGAGCTCTTCCGAGTCTTCAATTCTCCATTTCTTCATTCTTTCGGTAGAGTATTGTATGTTTTGTTCTTATTTGATTTCTGTTTCTATGAGTTCCACCAAGCGGTTGATCTTTTCGGCCGAGTCGAGCACATCTACATCAACCACGTGGCGAGCACGGAGGTAGAAATCCTCACGCGTCTGTATTTGATCTGTCACAAACGTTTGCAGCTCCTCGGGGCTCATTCCTTCCAGTAAGGGTCGCTTCCCTTTGCTTATTTTCAGATGGGAAAGGATGGTTTCGGGAGAGGCTTTGAGATAGATCACCTCTGCTGCTTGGTTCATGTAGTCGATGTTATCGAAGAAGCAAGGTGTTCCGCCTCCACAACTCACTACGACGTTCTCAAATTCGGCCACTTCGTGGAGCATATTGCGCTCTTTCTTGCGGAACGCTTCCTCACCCTCTTCAGCGAAAATCTGGGGAACACGTTTGCGGAAGCGTTCTTCGATATACCAATCAAGGTCGTAGAACATCTGCCCACGGCGTTTGGCCAATTCTTTACCTATTGTGGTCTTCCCGACACACATATAGCCAATGAGAATGATGGCTTTCATCGACGCGTACGGCGAGAGGTGGTTTTTGCAGGCTTGCTGCTTTCGGCTTCGATGATTTTCTTACAATCTTCCAGCGTTAGTTTAGCAGCTGTTTCGTGTTGTGCCTTGGGGATTTTATAGTTCTTACCCTCATACTTGATAAAAGGACCGAACCGCCCGTTCAAGACCTCGATGCCTTCTGCTTCAAACGTCAGGATGTGGCGTTTTGCTTCGTCTGCGCGCTTCTCTTGTATGATTTCGATGGCGCGCTCCAGGGTGACATTGAGAGGATCTTCTCCCGCGGGAATGGAAGAGAATTTTTTGTTATGAAGCACATAAGGTCCGAAGCGACCCGTATTCACAACGACGGGACTATCCTCAAACTCGCCCAAAGTGCGCGGAAGCTTGAAGAGGTCCAGTGCCTCTTCGAGCGTAATTGTCTCTATGCTTTGATCTGCATGGAGAGATGCAAAGAGAGGTTTCTCGCTTTCGTCTGCTGTGCCCAACTGAACCATCGGGCCGAAACGACCAATTTTCACGCTGATTGTTTTTCCCGTTGTGGGATCAATGCCGAGTTCTCGTTCGCCCACTTTATGCTCGGTTTTCTCATTGAGAATCTTCTCCACTTGCGGTTCAAAGCTGGCGTAGAAGTTGCGCATCAGTTCATGCCAGTTCTCCTTTCCTTCAGCCACATGGTCGAAATCCTTTTCCACTTTAGCTGTAAAGTTATAGTCCATAATTTCGGGGAAGAACTCTGTAAGAAAATCGTTCACAACAAGACCCATATCTGTTGGAATGAGCTTCTTCTTTTCAGAGCCGAACGTTTCTTGTGGATTCGATTCGCTGATGCGATTATCTTTCAGTTTGAGCACATTCACTTTTCGCTTTTCACCTGCCTTATCGCCTCTGGCAACATATTCGCGTTGCTGTATGGTGGAAATTGTCGGAGCATAGGTAGAGGGACGCCCAATACCCAGTTCTTCGAGTTTGTGGACGAGGGATGCTTCATTATAGCGAAGCGGAGCAGAAGTGAAACGCTCTTGCGCAACAATTTCTTGGCGTTTCAGCACATCGCCTTCGTTCATTTTGGGAAGCAGCTTCTCCTCTTCTTCATTATTTTCTTCGTCGTGGCTCTCACGATAAACGCGGAGGAAACCATCAAACTTCACAACCTCGCCTGTCGAAACAAAACGTTCGTTAGCATTGGTGCTAATACTGATTTCAACGGTTGTTCTCTCCAGCTCTGCATCGGCCATTTGGCACGCAATAGTACGTTTCCAAATAAGGCTATAGAGACGTTTCTCTTGAACAGTACCCGTGATTTCCTCGTTGTCCATGTGTGTAGGGCGAATTGCCTCATGGGCTTCCTGCGCTCCTTTAGCACTGGTATGATAAGTGCGGCGTTTGTGGTACTCTTTCCCCGCCATCTTCTCAATCACTGGGCCGCAAGTGTTCAAACACAAGTCGCTCAGATTCATAGAGTCGGTACGCATATAGGTGATAAGACCGCGTTCGTAGAGACCTTGTGCCACGCGCATCGTTTGCGCAACGGGGAACCCAAGTTTGCGCGCTGCCTCCTGTTGCAGCGTTGAAGTGGTGAAAGGAGGAGCCGGTGTGCGCTTTGTGGGGCGGGTGGTGACGCTATCAATATGGAATTCTGCTGTTTTGCAGCTCTCCAAGAAAGCACGCGCCTCTTCTTTCGTCGTGAAATGACTGCGAAGCGTTGCTTTCAGTGCTGCTCCATTGGGCAGCTCAAACAAAGCACTAACAGCATAACTGGCGTGACTCTCAAAATTTTGTATCTCACGCTCGCGCTCCACAATTAGGCGAACGGCCACACTCTGCACACGACCTGCAGAAAGATTCGGACGCACTTTTCGCCAAAGGACGGGAGAAAGTTTGAAACCTACCAAGCGGTCGAGCACGCGGCGCGCTTGCTGAGCATCAACAAGGTTGAGATCAACGTGGCGCGGATGTTCGAGAGCGTTGAGTATGGCAGACTTGGTGATTTCGTGGAATACAATTCGATTTGCACTCTTAGGGTCAAGTTTCAGAATCTCTGCCAAGTGCCAACTGATGGCCTCTCCTTCGCGGTCCTCATCGGATGCAAGCCAGATGGTTTCGGCCTTTTTGGCTTGGGCGCGAAGCTCTTTAACAACGTTTTTCTTATCAGCAGGGATTTCGTATTGTGGCTCGAAACTTTTTAAGTCAACTCCGAAATTTTTCTTCTTCAAATCGCGAATGTGTCCAAAGCTGGACATCACCTTAAAGTCCTTGCCGAGAAAGCGTTCTATGGTCTTTGCTTTTGCGGGGGACTCAACGATAACTAAGTTTTTGGGGTCTGACATGTTGCGCTATTTATTTTTTTCGGGCGCAAAATTAGTGCTATTTTTCTGAACCACACCTTAAATATAGCAAAAAGTAGAAGAACACCCCGATACTCAACAGGTTTAGCGACTTGAGGTATGAACGAACAAAAACCTACGTTTCGGTAACAAATTATTACAAAATAAGGAAGTAAAATAGAAAATTATCTGCCCAGTTTTTCAACCCTAAAAATCTACAATTCCAACCTCTTCGAAACAAGAGAGAAAGAAACAATACTAAAGAATATGCTGGAAGAAGTGTTACACTACAAACCGTGAGAGTACCCCCCTCCTCTCTCCTACCAGAGAAAAACTCGTTTTTTGTCGTCACGTTGTCACAGAGTATAAAACATATTGGTAAACAAATATTTAAAAGCGTGACAACAAAATCCTTCTCATCTTTTATTATCACACTGTTGTCACGCTCGCAACGTTTACTTTTTCAATCAGTTACCTCGAGAATATAACAACGTGAAGACGTGACAACAAAAAATAAAACATAGGGAGAGGAGTATACTCTCACTATTTTAGTTTCCTTATTGCGCATTCAACTACAATAAGGCTGCTGGCTGATAACCTTATTCTGTCAGCCGATAGGCTTATTGTAGCTGAAAACACAATAAGGATATTTATGAAGAAGCACACCTTACACGTTTTTCCAGATAGAAAAAATTTTCAAAGATTCTTGGTAGGAGTTGCGTACTAAAACAAGAGATCGGTTGGGGACAAAGAAAAGGCCACCGCACTCTGTTGAAGAGTAGGCGGCAGCCTTTATAAACAAATGTTCTGTTACGGAAAATCCGTTAAAACTTAGAATAGAACTTTCTTACCATTCACGATATAGAGGCCCTTAGTGGGATTCTCAACGCGGCGGCCTTGGAGATCGTACACCACACGCGTGGAAGGAACCATATTTGGCACTGTCTGGACGCTTGTAGGCGTAGTGTTCTTTCCTGTAAGCAAGAGGTTCTTGATATTCCATGTGGGAGCAGCCTGATCGGTACTGCTGTATTTGAAACCGAGTTGTACGGTTTTGCCGTCGTACTCAGCCAGAGAAACACCCAGCGGAGCGGCATCGATAAAACTCCAATCTGAGGTGGGATAAGTAATATCGGTCACTTGCTTCCAAGTGTCGCTTTCGTTTTCACGCACCCAAAGCGTGATTTGGTCATTGCTTCCGCCGAAGAGCTTAGTGGAATGCTTGAAGAAGAGTTTCGCATTCTGGCAATACTTCAAGTCAATCACAGGAGAAAGAAGCCAGCTCTCAGCAGCATAGTTCTTACTACCCACATGCGCCGAACCCTTTGCACCATAGTAGGATTGGAATCGCCACACCTTAGTGATACCTTCCGATAAACTTACATCTTGAACCGTGAATTTGCCCAGGTCTTTAGCGAAAGGTTCAGAGTAGATAGTGTCCAAATCAGCCATAAAGCTAAACTTAATCTGTTTTCCCACTTTCGTAATACTGGTAACAGGTTTTGTTCCCAGTTTTGAACCATCGAAAAGCGGGAACGACTTAATCTCGTTCACACCATTTCCGTAGAGGTTAGCTTGATTAGCATTATAGTAAAGTTTCTCACCGTTAGCCGTCACCACCATTGCGCGCTTTTTGGTCTGCACATTGTTGGGAATATTCCAGTTCCACTCTTGTGCATTATAAGCAATGCGCGTTAGCAACAAACCGCTACCTTGATTAGCAGGATACCACGTTCCAGGCTGACGGTTCTCCAAGATGAAATATTCTTTGCTACTATTGCGAATCAGCACGGCCTGCTGTCCGTTCTCAGTGTCATAGGAGTCAAGGGTAACATCCTGCGGATCGGTCAGTTCTTTGATTTTGAGCCAACCCATAACGCTACGTTCGTAAGCCGTGTAGCCTTCAGGAGCACGTCCGCCATTAACGAAAGCACCACCGTCCATGATAGACCACGCACCGAAAGCATCGTCGTGACTATAGCTTCCGTTGGTGGCATAAAAATCGGGCAAGCCTAGTGCATGACCAAATTCGTGGCAAAACACACCCATACCCATCAAGGTGCGATTATGATCAAGCTCATTACCCACGAAATAAGAATTGAAATGGAAACCGCTCATGTTCTTATTAACATCGAACTCTTGCGGCCAAATATAGTCGGCACCATTACCGCCTTCTGTAGCCTCACCTGGACCTGCATAAAGAACGCTCACAAGGGGAACAGACCCATTTACCATATATTTAGAGAAGTCAACGCCTGCTGCTTTAGCAGCTGCCACAGCATCCGCCACAAACTGAGGGACGTTCTGATCGCCACCTCGTGCGGAGTTGCTCCCATAGAATTTATAGCTTTGGGGAACGGTCACAATGGCTACAACCTCAAATGTTGGGTCGAACATACCGTTGCTCTGACTCAGGAAGTAGTCGCGAGCAGAGCCCTTACACTGTGCTTCTTCCTTATATCCCTTTTCATTGAAGTAGCGAGTCATCTTCTCGATGGTCGTTGTAGGCTGGAATTTCAAGTCGGGATACTGCGCCATGATAACAGGAATGGTGTATTTACCAATACTATTCACACCGCCAGTGCCGCTCTGCCCAAATTTGCCCAAACCATCACTGGTAGAAACACCAATTATCCTGCGTGGTTCATTCTCATGATGCCTCACGGGAGTTGTTGCCTCAGCAGCTTCAGCCAGAGTAAGAGGGTGAGCAGCGATAAACTGCTTCTCGGCTTCCGTGCGAGCTCCTTCTTCGTGAGCAATCATAGAAGACGCCACGAGTTTGCCATCCAAGAGAACAGCATAACAGAGATCACCAGCAGCATTGGGCACAAGCACCAAATCGTCCAAAGAAGTGGAAAAGGCATAAAAGCCATCACCATGCTTGTAAGCCATCAAGCTAGTGCCATCACTTTGCGCGTAAGGAAACGCCATGTGGCGCGGGCGGATAGCTTGAGAAGAAAGCGTCAGCATCATAGCCAACGATAAGAGTAATAACTTCTTCATAAATGTTTTGTATAGATATTTTTTATTTCTATTGACTTTCAAAAGTGCAGCTGCAAAGGTAGTATTTTCCGTAAAGAAGACAATAGATTATCACCTTAAGTGAGCAAAAAGGCCTCTCAACCAACAAAACAAAACATACCAGCTGTTACAGCAAATATAGAAACAAAATTGTACCTTCGCCAATAAAAGAGTGTATGCAAGTAAAGATAGCCCCCTCTTGGGGAGAAAAACTCCAAAGCGAATTTGATGCGCCTTATTTTAGTCAGCTCACCCAGTTTGTTCGCAAAGAGTACGCCACAGGGCCGTGCTACCCTCCTGGTAATCAGATATTCAACGCCTTCAACCTTTGCCCTTTCGACAAGGTGAAGGTCGTTATTCTCGGCCAAGACCCTTATCATGAAGAAGGACAGGCTGAAGGACTGTGTTTCAGTGTGGCCGATGGCGTACAGTGGCCGCCTTCGCTGCAAAATATCTTCAAAGAAATCGAAGGCGACCTGCATCGTCCAGCTCCCGCCACGGGAAGTCTGCGCCGTTGGGCCGAACAAGGCGTTTTGCTCCTCAACTCCACACTGACAGTGCGTGCTCACCAAGCAGCCAGTCATGCTGGGCAAGGCTGGGAAACTTTTACAGATGCCGTTGTGCGTCTGCTTTCCGATGAACGTGAGAACTTGGTGTTCCTCTTGTGGGGGAGTTACGCTCAACACAAAGGGGCAATTGTCAATCGCCAGCGCCATCTGGTTCTAACGAGTGCGCATCCTTCGCCTCTCTCGGCGTATCGTGGCTTCTTCGGCAACCACCATTTTTCGCTCTGCAACGACTATCTCATCCAACACAATATAACTCCCATAAATTGGTAAAAATGCTTCACATTATCCAAGTAGGAAACGTTGTTCTTTCTCCCGATATTATCACCGAATATTTTTGTTGCGATCTCGATGCTTGTAAGGGTATCTGCTGTGTAGAGGGCGATTCTGGTGCGCCGCTCACAGAAGAGGAAGTGGGCGAACTGGAAAATGTGTTGCCTGAGGTAGAAAACGAACTAACGGATAAGGCTCGCGAAGTGATTCGCGAACAAGGCGTGGCGTATGTTGATCAAGATGGGGATTTGGTCACTTCCATCGTCAATGGCAAGGATTGTGTTTTCACTTGCCACGAAAACGGCTGCTGTTTCTGCACGACGGATCGTGCTTTCCGCCAAGGGCGCACACAATGGAGCAAACCCATTTCTTGCTATCTATATCCCATTCGCGAAAAGTATTTAGGCACGAACACCATCGGACTGAACTACCACCGCTGGAGCGTTTGCGAACCTGCTCGCCGTAAGGGGCGAGAGTTAAGACTTCGTGTTTACGAATTCTTGAAAGAGCCGCTCATTCTCCGCTTCGGCAAGGAGTGGTACGAAGAATTGCTCCAGACAGTCACAGAACTGAAGAAACACCGAATGATATAATAGCCCTAACCCACCTCTTTGAGCTAACTTTCAACACACCGCAAACAAACATTTACTTTCCAAAACCATAAGCCGACAGCCTTAGCACCAACGTTATTCGCATAAGGATGTCAGCTGGCACAATAAGGCTATCAACTGACGCAATAAGGATGTCAGCCGATAGCCTTATTGTATTTCCCAGCACCTTTATTCTGCCTTAAAACAGCTGAAAGATAACGAGTCAAAGGTACACACTTACACCTTTCCACCATAAGCAAAACACACCATACCTCTAAAAAAACAATCAATAGAAAAAGGCTTTTCGAGTATATAAAAGTCAGATTCAGCACAAGAACTAACAGACTTATTTATTTACATACGCTCAATCATTTCTTTTCTCTTTTTAGACAACAAAACAGTTTCTTTATCCCTGCGTTGTAAAACAACGCTCTCACGCCAGTTGTAAATACCATTTTACAACTGCCACATACACATTAATAAAAAAGCAGCATTTGTTTTGTTTTTCGCCTCTCATACCTTACATTTGCAAGATAATATATAGAATGCTTAAAATGGATGAATTAAGAGTTATTATCAGCGGTGGCGGCACGGGAGGACACATCTTTCCCGCAGTCTCTATTGCCAACGCCATCCGAGAGAAGCGCCCCGATGCCAAAATCCTTTTTGTAGGTGCAGAAGGACGAATGGAGATGCAACGTGTTCCAGCTGCTGGTTACGAGATAAAAGGATTGCCCATCGCAGGTTTCGACCGCAAACACCTGTTGAAAAACATCAGTGTACTACTGAAAATCATGAAGAGTCAGCGCATGGCAAAGCAAATCATCAAGGACTTTCAGCCGCAAGTGGCTGTAGGCGTGGGTGGATATGCTAGCGGTCCCACACTCAACATGGCTGCAAAAGCAGGCATCCCCACCCTCTTGCAGGAGCAAAACTCTTATGCGGGAGTAACCAATAAACTCTTGGCGAAAAAAGCCCAAAAGATTTGTGTGGCTTACGATGGTATGGAGCGATTCTTCCCCGCCGACAAAATCATGTTTACAGGGAATCCTGTGCGCCAGAACTTGCTCGACAAAAGCATGTCTAAGGAAGACGCATTACAGCAGTTTGGATTGGAAGCTGGGAAGAAGACGATTCTGATCGTAGGCGGTTCGCTCGGTGCTCGCACCGTGAACGAGAGCATTCTGACAAACTTGAACCTCATCCGTCGCCAAACTGGCATCCAGTTTATTTGGCAAACTGGAAAATATTACAGCGAAAGTATTCACGCAGAATTAGAGAAAGTGGGATGTCCAGACAACTTGAAAGTGATGGACTTTATTTCCGACATGAAATCAGCCTATGCTGCTGCCGATTTGGTCATCAGTCGTGCCGGCGCAGGAAGCATCTCGGAATTCTGCCTCTTGGGTAAACCCGTGATACTCGTACCTTCGCCCAATGTTTCTGAAGATCATCAGACAAAAAATGCACTCGCTCTTGTGCAAAAAGATGCGGCAATCTATGTCAAGGACGATGAGGCGCAGCGCACCTTGCTACCACTGGCAATCAACACTGTGAGCGACAATGAACGCTTGAAAACGCTGAGTAAAAACATTCTGCTCTTGGCGCGCCCCAATGCAGCCTCCGACATTGCCGACGAGGTTCTGAAATTAGCACAACAATAAGTTTCTCGCGGAACTCCCGCTCGAGAATCATCACATATCATCATGCAAGAAATCAAATCAGTATATTTCGTCGGTGCAGGCGGCATCGGCATGAGCGCCTTGGAGCGCTATTTTCTTCACAATGGAATTTTTGTTGGCGGTTACGACAAAACGCCCGCCGAACTTACAGAACGGCTCCGCGAAGAGGGCGCACAAATCCACTACGAGGAGAATGTTGATCTCATTCCTGCCGAATGTCGCGACCCGCAAACAACACTGGTGGTTTACACACCTGCCATTCCTGCCGAACACAAAGAGCTTGTGTGGTTTCGCGAGAATGGATTTGAGATACATAAGCGCGCCCAAGTGCTCGGCACTCTGACGAAGCAGATGAAAGGGCTCTGTGTGGCTGGAACACATGGAAAAACCACCACAACAGCCATGACAGCTCACCTGCTCTATGAGAGCCATGTGGGATGTAACGCTTTTCTCGGTGGTATCACTAAGAACTACGGCACTAACTACCTCATCAACCCTAAGAGTCCCTTTGTGGTGATCGAAGCAGATGAGTTCGATCGTTCTTTCCACCATTTGCGTCCCTTTGCAAGTGTAATCACATCAACAGATGCTGACCACCTCGATATTTACGGTACAGAAGAAGCCTACCTCGAAAGCTTCCGCCACTACACGGAGCTTATCCAGCCCGAAGGCGCACTCATCGTGCACACGGATTTAAAGATGAAAGCCAACCCTCAAAAGGGCGTGCGCGTTTACAGCTATAGCCGTACAGAGGGCGACTTCCATGCCGAGAATTTACGCATCGGTAACGGCCGTATCATCTTCGACTTTGTATCGCCATTTGAAAACATCAAGGATGTGGAACTGGGCGTTCCCGTCAGCATCAACATTGACAACGGCATTGCCGCCATGGCGCTGGCACAGATTGCCGGAGCTACGGCAGAAGAAATACGCCGCGGAATGCTGACATTCAGCGGAGTGGATCGCCGCTTCGACTTCAAGTTGAAGAACGACCGCATCGTCTTCTTGAGCGATTATGCACACCACCCTGCGGAAATCAAACAAAGCATACTGAGTTTGCGCGAAGTGTTTAGCGGACGCAAGTTGAGTGCGATATTCCAACCGCATTTATTCACTCGCACACGCGACTTCTACAAAGATTTTGCAGCAAGTCTGTCATTGCTCGATGAGGTTGTGCTCACTGAGATTTATCCTGCTCGCGAACAACCTATTCCTGGCGTAACAAGCCAGCTCATCTTTGACAACCTTCGCCCAGATATGGAGAAGCACATGCTTTGCAAAGAAGATTTGCCCAACTATGTTCGTGAACACGACTTCGATGTCCTTGTGGTGTTAGGTGCTGGCAATGTGGACAATTATGTTCCCGAACTCACAGAGATTCTGAAAAAGAAATACAACTGTTAAAAACAGCAACAGAAGAAGAGACGCGGCAAGCTCAAGTTCTCTGCTCGCCCGACAACCTCTCCCAACAACAACTCAGACAATCCCTCTCTGAAACACAATGAAAACGGTATTCAAAATACTCTTCATATTGGCACTTGCCGCCTATCTAATCTTCGCTTTCGCCAAGTTCACCAGTAGCGGAAACCGCGCAAAGTGTGAGGGCATCACTGTAGTAATCACCGACAGTGCTCACGCTGGTTTCATCACGGCTAGCGAGGCAGAAGGGATACTGCAAAAGGCGCGCATACATCCCGTTGGAGAGCAGATGGATAAAATCAGCACTAAGAAAATTGAGGATGTGCTGAAAAAGAATCCTTTTATCAAGGATGCTGTCTGCTACAAAACTCCCGATCGCCATGTGAACCTTATTATCAACCAGCGTCTGCCGTTGCTCCGCATCATGGCGGATAATGGAGAGGACTATTATATTGATGAATACGGCTACTCTATGGCTCCAATGGGATACGTGGCCGATTTAGCTGTAGCAACAGGAAATATCGACAAAAACTTCGCAAAGAAGAACCTCGTAAAGCTGGGAAAATTTCTGCGCGACAATAATTTTTGGAACAACCAAGTGGAACAAATCAACGTTATGGAAGATCACAGCGTTGAACTGGTGCCACGTGTGGGCAATCAGATGATTGATTTAGGGAGTTGTGATAGTTTGGAAGTCAAATTTCGCAACCTCAAAGCTTTCTATGAGAATGTGATGCCACAAGTAGGTTGGAACAAATACTCCCGATTAAATCTCGAACACACCAATCAAGTCATCGGGACAAAGCGCGAAAACAATAAATAAAGCCGCTCCGCTTTAGCCTCAACAGAAAACAATAAAACAATAAAATATGCCAACAGACAACAACTTCATCGTAGCGATAGAGCTAGGTTCTTCAAAAGTGACCGGCATCGCAGGTAAGAAGCAACCCGACGGAGGTATTCAAATCCTTGCCGTAACGCAGGAACCGTCGGCAGCATTCATCCGCAAAGGCCGCATCAACAACGTCATGAAAATGAAGACCTGCATTGCCAATATCAAAAAGAAACTTGAAGAAACGCTGAAGAAATCGATCAATCAGACGTATGTCGGTGTCGGCGGTATGGGCATGCACACCGTTCCCAACAAGATTACAAAGAATTTCTCTGACAAGACGATGATCACAGAGGATATCATCGACTCTATCCACGACGAAAATCTCCAGATGCAGTCATCAGAACGCGACATCTTGGAAGCCGTTACACAAGAGTATAAGCTGGGCGCACAAACAACCCTAGAACCTGTTGGCATCCAGACTGAAAGCATCGAAGGACACTTCCTCAATGTTGTTACGAAGAAAGAAGTGTGTGATAATATTAAGACGTGCTTCCACGAAGCAGGACTCGATGTTGTCGACATCCCCATCACTTTCTTGGCATTGGCTGAAAATATGCTGACAGAACAACAACGACTCTCGGGATGTGCCTTCGTTGATATGGGTTCAGAAACCACGTCCGTAGCTGTCTATAAGAACGGCATTTTGCGCCATTTGGCAGTCATTCCTCTAGGTGGAGAAAACATCACCCGCGATATTGCTTCTCTGCAAATCGAACTTTCCGAGGCTGAACAACTGAAATTCAATTTCGGATCTGCACTTACGCTCGAAAATGGAGAGACACACACGCCCATCAAGCTCCAGCGTGGTGACGCCGTTAGCTATGAAGAGTTTGCAGGCTTGGTAGAGGCACGCCAAGAAGAAATTATAGAAAACGTAGCTGAACAAATCAAACTCTCTAAACTTGATAAGACGCAGCTCATTGGTGGCATCATCGTGACTGGTGGAGCTTCCAACATGAAGAATATCGACAAGGCATTTGCAAAATACACAGGCTTCGACAATATCACATTTGTGAAGAGTATCAACATCCCGCTCCGATTATCGGACGCACAAAAGAACTTCAACAAAGACGGAGCAGCAAACAGTGCTATTGCTTTGATTGAGAAAGGCGATGAAAACTGCTGTGGCGGAGAACTTGGAGAAGGTCAGAACGAACTCTTCCCCACCAAAGAAAAGATGGAACGTCTGAAAGCACAAGAAGAAGCGCGCAAGCTCGACGAGGCAAAGAAAAAAGCCGAAGAAGAAGCGCTTCAAGAACAAATCAGACTCAAAGAAGAGGAAGAGGCACGCCTAGAAGCAGCACGCCAGGCTGAAGCCGAACGAGCTGCAAAGCGTGAGAAACGCAAAGCAATCTTCAATCGCTTCAAGCATTGGATGGACAATCTTGTTAGTGATAAAGAAAACTAATGTTACTCCCTAAAACCAGACTACAATGACTGAAGATATTCAAAACAAGGAAAATAATCTGATTGATATGGGACTGCCCAGCACCTCTCCTGCGATAATAAAAGTTATCGGCGTTGGAGGCGGTGGCGGCAATGCAGTGAACCACATGTACCGTGAAGGCATTCACGACGTTAACTTTGTGCTCTGCAACACTGACAGTAAGGCGCTCTGCGACTCTCCCGTCCCCATGCGCTTGCAGTTGGGAAAGGAAGGACTCGGAGCAGGCAACCGTCCAGAACGTGCTCGTGCAGCTGCTGAAGAGAGCGTGGAAGACATACGCCGCATGCTCGACGATGGCACCAAGATGGTATTCATCACCGCTGGTATGGGTGGCGGAACAGGTACGGGTGCTGCACCTGTCATTGCTCGTGAGGCAAAAGACATGGGAATACTCACCGTGGGTATCGTCACTATTCCATTCCGCTTTGAAGGTAACAAGAAAATAGACCAAGCCCTCGACGGCGTTGATGAGATTAGTAAGCACGTGGATGCTTTACTCGTTATCAACAACGAACGTCTCCGCGAAATCTATCCCGACCTCAACGTTCTGAGTGCCTTTGAACGCGCCGACAACACCCTCTCGGTAGCAGCCCGCTCGATAGCCGAAATAATCACCATGCACGGCATCATCAATCTCGACTTCCGAGATGTCTGCACCGTACTCAAAGATGGGGGCGTCGCCATTATGTCTACTGGGTTCGGCGAAGGAGAAAACCGCGTGACGAAAGCCATTGAGAATGCACTCAACTCTCCACTGCTCAACAACACCGATATTTTCCACTCAAAGAAAGTACTCTTGTCCATCTCTTTCTGTGCCGAAAAGGAAGGCGACACGCTCATGATGGAAGAAATGAACGAGGTACACGAGTTTATGTCCAAATTCCACGACGATGTAGAAACGAAGTGGGGACTTTCCACCAACGACACCCTCGGCAAACAAGTCAAGATCACCATTCTGGCTACAGGCTTTGGTATGCGCGATATTCCAGGTATGCAGGAGAAGATAGACGCCGAAGAAGAGCAACGCCGTATCAACGAAGCTGAAAAGGCGGAGGAATACGAAGACCGTCGCAACAAGTACTACGGTACGGACGAAAAGAAGTCTGGGCAACGTCGTAAACCACGCATCTACCTCTTCAATCTCGAAGACCTCGACAACGAAGAAATCATCTCAATGGTAGAACTCACGCCTACTTTCAAACGCTCCAAAGAAACTCTCAAGGAGATCAACACCAAGGCTTTGGGCGTGACGGCCATTGAGCCTGAATCGGCTAATTTGGACCCAGGCGCATCTATTAGCTTCGTATAGAGCATTTCGACAAAACAAGAACAATCCTCATAGGGAGAAGCCTCGTCTTCTCTCTCTCTGACATTTTGTGCCGGGCTTCATGCCCGGCCCTTTCCTACTGCCCCACTCATTCATAAATATCCGATACATGGCTGATACAGCAAACAATAACATAGAAAAATTGCAAAACAATGAGTCCTTCCTCGGTGAATTAACGCTCGAACAGCCGAAAGACGGACTTATCGTAAACCTGAAAAACGCCAACGACCCTTCTATCATCAAGGTCATTGGCGTAGGTGGAGGTGGAGGCAATGCCGTTGCCAATATGTACCGTGAAGGAATCCATGATGTCAACTTCCTTGTTTGTAACACAGATCGCAAAGCGTTGGAATCCTCACCGGTTCCCGAACGCCTACAATTAGGTCCTGGACTTGGTGCGGGCGGAAAACCCGAAAAAGGGCGTGAACTGGCAGAAGCAAGCCTTGAAGACATCAAGAAGACCTTAGATGATAACACACGCATGGTGTTTATCACAGCAGGCATGGGCGGAGGAACAGGTACAGGAGCTTCGCCCATCATTGCGCGTGAGGCTCGAGCACGCGGCATCCTCACTGTCGGTATCGTCACCATTCCTTTTCTCTTCGAGATGCAGCGCCAAATTGATAAAGCCTTAGATGGTGTCGATGCGCTGGCTAATGAAGTCGATGCACTGTTAGTAGTCAATAATGAGCGGCTCAAAGATATCTATTCCGATCTCTCTGTTATCAATGGGTTTAAGAAGGCCGATGAAACTCTCTCCACGGCCGTTCGCTCTATTGTTGAAATGATATCCATGCACGGCATTGAGAACATCGACTTTAGAGATGTCGAGATGGTGCTGCGCGATGGTGGAGTGGCTATCATGTCTAATGGATACGGCCGCGGCCAGAACCGCCTAACCAAAGCTATTGATGAAGCACTCCATTCGCCTCTTCTCAACAACAACGACATCTTCAAAGCTACGCGCTTCTTAATGTGCATCAGCTTCAACCCCGACGAAACAAAGGGGCTACAGATGGAAGAACTCAACGAAGTAACGGAATTTATGAACAAATTCCGTTCGGATGTGGAAACAAAATGGGGACTTGAAACCAATCCCGACCTCGACGATAAAGTGAAGGTTACCATCGTCGCATCTGGCTTTGGCTTCGACAACAACCAACCAGAAATCATTGAAAACGGTGTTCTCACCGAAATGGATGAACGCAAAAAGGAACGCCGTGAACGCATCTACGGCACGACCAAAGGGCAGAAGAAACAAATCATACCACACAACTATATCTTCTCAACCGACGACCTCGACAACGAAGACCTGGTGATGGAACTTGATGCCATACCCGCCTATAAGCGCACGCGCGAACAGCTCAAGCAGATTGAGAGCCATGTCATCCCCGAAACGGCCACCACCATCGATCTCAGTGAGCCCTACCGCCCTGAACATACCATCGACTTCACAGATCTATAAACACTACAATACTTATATATTATGTTATTCGACCAAATAAGCAAAGACATCATGACAGCCATGAAGGCGCGCGACAAAGTACGCACCGAGGCGCTGCGCATGATCAAAAAGAACTTCATCGAAGCTAAAACGGCTCCGGGCTCTAACGGAGAGCTCACCGATGAGCAGGCAATCAAAATCATCGCCAAGATGGCAAAATCTGGCCACGACCAAGCCAAATTCTTCATGGATAATAACCGTTCCGATTTGGCTGAAGCTGAAGAAGCACAAGCTAAGATTTACGATGAATACCTGCCACAGCAACTCTCGCCCGAAGAACTAGAAAAAGAAGTGCGCGCTATCATCGCCGAAGTGGGAGCTACAAGTATGAAAGAAATGGGTAAAGTGATGGGCACTGCCACAAAACGCCTTGCTGGAAAAGCTGACGGCGGCGCCATCTCAGCCCTCGTACGCCAACTGCTGGGATAAACTGAAGAAAAGAGGAAACGATTTCTCCTTTTTCCTTTATCTAACAAAGAGTGGGTTATAACAATAGGTCTTATAACCCACTTTTTATGTAATTACGCATTTTGCCTATTTCAGAATAAAACAGAAACAAGCAAAAAGGATACTTAATACGGAAGGTATTTACGGGTTTAGAGATGGTGGATACAAAACGGATTATGAAGGTAATGCCGAATACAGTATGGAGGCTGTAATAAATGCCTTAACTAATGGTAAGGATTACTCTAATGGCGCAATTAGGTGGGATGGCTTTGATCTTGCTGCGAGAGGTTTTAATCATCCTAAGCCTAAAACTGCTGGCGTAGAAATTAGCCCTGCAGATTTTATGCATCTTGTTCTTTGCAGAAACGTTTGCACAAGATAATATACCCAATAATATATTATTGGATAAAACATGTAATGTAAAATATAATAAGCGGAATGATTCTACCTTAGTAATGACCGTGTCAATTAACGGTCATGCGTATAAAGACTCATTCTTATTTGTGGAAGGTGTTCCATTTTCAAAGTATTTACCAAAATACTTTGGCCGATATAAAAAGAGCTTAATATTTATTAATGGAGAATCAGTTAATTATCGGCGTCTAACGGTTTATGAGTTGAATGGTTGTAAAATTAGAAAAGGTGTGTACGAAATGGAATTATGTTCAAATAGAAACAGCTCCGTAGAGTACTATTTGTTCTTTTACAATAATCAGCCAATAAAGATAATTTCATCCTTGGATAAGACTCTATACAAACCTTTAAGTCTTAGTGTAAAAATCGAATCAGACAAAATATCTACTATAGAATCTTGTAAAGGAAAATTTAAGATAAGGATGGTAAAGGGGAAATGCTACTCTTTAAAATAAAA
>QWCO01000071.1_pt1 | contig 66136 bp, 68 predicted proteins | sample 1972611 | NCBI WGS metagenome assembly QWCO01 (sample SAMN09866706, study PRJNA288562) | Human oral metagenome isolate term1_saliva, whole genome shotgun sequencing... | reverse complement strand
TGGTGCATTTACCAGACCAGAGAATCCTATTGGATATTCAGTACTAGTGCTTTCAAAGTTTGCAAGACTCGCTGGAGCCTCTGGAATTCATACTGGAACCGCAGGAGTAGGGAAAATGGCAGGAGATAAAGCTGAAGATATCACGGCTGCAGAAGGAATCAGATATATGAAAAAATCTGGTCATATCTTTGAACAGTCTTGGGGAACGATTCCTGAGACGGATAAAGATTTCATTGAACTCGTGCAGAGAGATGAAGATAATGAAGAAGTTTTGAGAGATGATAGCTGGAGAGCGGTAAAAACTTGTTGTCCTATCATTTCTGGAGGGCTTAATCCTACGCTTTTGAAGCCGTTTATTGACCTTATGGGGAATGTAGACTTCATCACGACCATGGGAGCTGGTTGTCATGCTCATCCGAAAGGAACGCAGGCAGGTGCTAAGGCTCTTGTTCAGGCTTGTGAAGCTTATCAAAAAGGCATTGATATTCATGAATATGCAAAAAACAAAGCTGAACTTGCAGAAGCGATCGCCTTCTTTGAAAAGCCAGAAATCAAGGAGAAAATGAATACATTAAGAGTCTGTGCTTAAATCTACATTCTATACCGAACGTAAATTAAAAAATTGACATTCTACAATAAATAATTATAAATAAAAAAACAAAAAATAAAAATATATGAAAAAAATTATTTTAATAGTCTTCAGCTTGATGATATTATTCTCGAGCTGTTGTAGAGAGGAAGTTGAGATAACTCCTTCCATTACCTATAAGGTCGGTATTGTTCAAGATATTAATGTTCATCAAAGAACACTGGCTCTTGAGTTCCAAAGTTCTTTTGGGACCATTAAAAAAATCAACTTTGAAAGTCTTTGGACCTTTGAGGTTGATGGAACTCCGATTTATTTGGAGCTTCATGAATCAGATTTTGCTTGGCAATATCAAGAAAGGACCATCAAAGGTATTTGTAAAACTTCCTTAGGAGAGCTGTTAGCTACTCCGAATGTAATTCATAAAAGAACTACATTGAAAGGATATGCCAAAGTAGATGGAAAATGGGTCAAGATTTAGATCCATATCAAAAAAATAAAAAAGACTGATTGAGTTTCCTCTTTCAGTTTTTTTTAAGTTTAGCGAAAAAGTTAATCTTAATTTTTCATTGTTAATTGTTAATTGTTAATTCTTAATTACTTATACCATACTCTCTGCATTCCAATTGATTTTAAATCATTTTTTATGAAGCTGAAGCTTGGAATACACAATATCCATAAAATTCCTAACCTCTTTCCCCTTCAAAACGATAGTATACCTATATTTTCCAAAAATTTTATAAATTAAAGGAGGCGTGGTATAGATTTCCAAATCCTGAAGCTGATATTTTTGCTGAAGATAAAGAAGTTCTTTATGGAGCTGATCTACCTTATTGAAGAGTTTCTGCTCAATCTCATCTTTGTAAAGAATCAAACAGAGTTCTCCATACGGAGGATAACAATACTGCTGACGAAACTGATTTTCAATCGCAAAAAAATCTGATTTTTTCATTTTACAAGCACTACGAATGCTATGATGCTCAGGATTCATCGTTTGGACTAAAAAATTCGGGCATTGATGCTTGAGAAAGGCTTCATAGAGAAAGTAAAAATTTTTCTCGCTCGCATTAAAATCAGGCACATTCAAGCCAATATCCGCATCCAAAATCACGAGCAAATCCAAGTTTCGATCATTCATCGGCGTCGTCAAAAGTGAAGTACCAATCAGAATTGGATTTTTTCCATTTTGAGTAAGGCTATGTAGTTCATCTTTGAGTTTCTGAATTTTATTTGGCGATCTAACCGTTTCTGACTCAATAATCAGACTTTCTGCTCAAAATTGTTCTTTCAGGACTTGTGCAAGTTTCTGCGTCCCCATACCATATTCTCTGATTTCTTTACTTCAACACTGCTCACACTGTTGAGGAAAAAGATATTGCTTTTTGCAGATATGACAAATCCCAATTTTCTCGCCACTCGGCAAAAGATGATAATTCACGGCAACTGAACAGCGATCACACTGCGGAATATGACCACATTTATGGCAAATTACCCCTGCATGATAGCCTTTTTTGTTGATAAGGATTCAGATTTTTTTGTTTTCTCTAAGGTATTTTCTTATCCCCTTTTCAAAAAGTTCAGAAAAAGTCTGGTTGAGTTCTTTGGTCATATTTACCAGATAGATTTTCTTATTTCAGTGATCAAAAAGTTCGTAGTTCATCGTTAGTAATTTAGAATTAAAAGTGAAGAATATACGTCATTGCGAATGAAGTGGATCAATACCAAAAAATCTCATTCTAACAATAACTAATCTCTAATTAAGTACAAGAAAAAATTTTATAATAAATCTTCTAATTACCTTATAGCTTAAAAGTTTACTTGATATTCATATCCATCTTACATATATAGAGGTATTTTTATCTTTCTTAAGTTTTCTTATGTTCAAAAAATCTATTTTTGGATTTTATCTTGCAACATTTCTCCAAAATGCATTAAAGGTCATTACTCCATTCTATATTATTTATTTTGTAGCTTTAGGTTTTAGCTTTTGGCAGATCGCTTTGATTTCTAGTTTGAGAAGTATCATTGGACTTATTTTTGAAATCCCAACGGGAATGATTGCCGATATCTATGGGAAAAAAATAAGTGTTATACTTGGTTATAGTCTTTCTGCTCTCACTTTGCTTTTAGTACCACTCACTGATAATTTTCTTTGGATTGCAGTTATTTTCTGTTTTAATGCCTTTTTTGAAACTTTTTTTACAGGGGCTGATAATGCTTGGATTTCTGATAGAATAGAAACTGAAAATCCTGATGATATGAACTCTTTTTTTATGAGAAAAAGGAGTTTAAGAAATATTGGATTTATCATTGCTGGGCTTTTGTGAGCTTGAATTGTAAAGTATTGAGGCATGGAGTATCTGCGATATGTGTATGGAGGAGGGCTATTACTTGCTAGTGGGGTGCTTTTACTCCTTCCTGATGGGACGAAAGACTATCGCTGGGAAGAGGAAGAGGAAAATATTCTTGGTAAGATATTTCGGCATCATTTGAGAGATTCTTGAAAATATCTTGCTCAGCATAAAACCTTATGGTTTTTATTTGCAGGAATTGGGCTTTTTCTTATTTTAGATGAATTGACAGGATTGATTTGGGCTCCTTATCTTGAAGAGCTTGGTTTCTCAATAGAGAATCTTGGTTATCTTTCATCGCTTTTATGACTCTTATGAGCAGGAGTTCCGCTCTTGCTTGAAAAGGTTCTTAAGAAAAAGAAAAACAGTTCTCTTGTTTTGGGCAGTTCACTCTTGATCTTTGTAGGAATCCTTATCTTCGCAGGATTGACTTCCTCAATCACAATGCTCATTTCCCTATATATTATCTACAATTTTATTGATGATATTATATTCCCTATAGATGAATTGCTAACAAATCAGCTTATCTCAGTAGAAAAAAGGGCAACAGTTTTATCTATGAAATCCGTCGTTGAAAATCTGAGTTCAATTTTTGGTTGACCTTTGGTAGGGTGGATTTTGTGATATTTAACTTTTTCTCAAGGTCTTTTTCTCTCTGCTGGTTTGCTTTTGGTTATTGCTACAATCTATGTGTTTTTTTCTTGTTATTATAATTTTTCTATTAAGCATAGGTCTTAATTGGAATTATCTTTTGTTTCTATTTGCGAGAATTGGGACTTTGGTCTGTTGGGTTAAGAATGTAGAATTAAGAATATGGAATATAAGAGATAAATATCATACTCTCATTTTAAATAAGTATCGTTTATTTGACTTTATTAAAAATGCAATTATAATAATCTCTCAACATTACTTTAATAGCAAAAAAACATTTTTTATCTATTCACTTGATATCATCCATGCCTTCCACAAAATCAAATTTTTGACTCCTGAATAGGACTCCAGATACCACATACTCAAGTTTATGAGATTGAAGTGAATCACATTCATGTATCATTGAAAAGGACACATATGAACGAAGACCATCAGTAACGAAAGAACGTCTTGATGGTTCATCAGATGGACTCTTTGAAGCACTTGATATAGATTTATGAGATGGAAATAAGGGCTGCTCTAATTGGGAAAATTTTGATCAAAAATGAACATTAGAAGAAATCCTCCCTCCTTTACATGAACCAACAGCAGAAGAACTTATTGTAGAATTCTATAAAAATGAAGAGTATCGTGATAGTAAATAAAAAAAACTATTATTTATCCAAGTTCTGTAAATTTCTTAATTTTTCCATTAAATCTCTATGCGTCTTAACCTAAATTTCTTCTTGCTTCTATTCATGAGAGTATGGAATGCCTTTGATATACTGAATAAATGTTTTTGAAATTTAATGACTCAGTGCTAGTATTGATGAGGATTCAGATTTTTTTGTTTTCTCTGAGGTATTTTCTCATCCACTTTTCAAAAAGTTCAGAAAAAGTCTGGTTGAGTTCTTCGGTCATATTTACCAGATAGATTTTCTTATTTCAGTGATCAAAAAGTTTGTAGTTCTGGAGCTGGGTGTTGTATTTGGGAAATGGCACTTCTCTCTTCTTTTAGAGGAGCTTGTTATTTGCCAGCATCTATATCTAATACATCATACTTTTCAAGTAAAGTTTCTAGGTTCACTTGATACATGACAGGGACGAGATTTTCAGAGATGAGTATTGCTTCTTCCTTTCCTCATTTTTTATTTGTTTTTTTGATGGTATTGTATCTCCAGAATCTCCCTTGATAACGAATAAAGCAATGATCTTCTTCAAAAACATGAATTTTCACTTCTTTGGCTTGAGGCGAGCGGATTTGTCCCTTGAGATACTTCTCATCAGTCCAAAGTTTAATTTGAATTGGGTATTCCAAGGTGTTTTTGACCTTGAGATCTACATAATTGTAAAAAACTGTTGCACCTGAAGCAAAGGGCAAGACTCTCCCAGAATCTGGAAACAGATCATAGCTATGACGGTGCCTTTCTATGATTTCTACTGGGAGATGCAAAAACATCCAGTACAAGAGATTCCCGAGCTGACATAAGCCTCCTCAGATTCCTACTTTTACCTTTCCTTTTGAAATCAAGACCCCCTCAAGATAGCCCTTTTGAGCAGTGGGCTTTCCCACCAATTCCCAAAAAGAAAAAATTTCTCCAGGTTGAATCACAATTCCATTAATTTTTTCTAAAGCAATCTGAAGATTTTTTACTTTATTGATTTGAAGCTGCATATCCACATCGCCCAGCTTTCTGAGTAAAACGGATTGATGTTTTACATTGATATAAGGTAAAAAATCTGATTTTCCCCTTGCAATTGGCTGAAACACATTTTCAATTCTCCTTATCCATTGTTTTATTCGGACAAAAAGTGGCATCAAAAGCGGAAACTTCATACTTCGGGAAGTTTTGATCTTTTTCTGCTCTTGAAGCAGTGTTTTGATATGCTCAGCTAATTGAGGGTTATGAAGTAGAGGCATAGTTAAAGAAAGGGTATTAAAGCATATGTTGAAGCTTTTCCAATTTTTCCATCAATTCAGCATAGGTCTTGACTGGAATAACTTCTTGCTTCCATTCACGAGAGTTGGGAATGCCTTTGATATACTGGAAAAGATACTTCCTAAATTCAATTACTGAACGATATTCTGCTTTAGGATTGATTTCTTTTTTCAAAAACTCTAAATCTGATTTTTTTGGCTGATTGAACCTATAATCTTCCACTTTTTCTCCCCAATTTTCAAACCACAACTCACAAGCGATCATCGCTTCCAAATGTTCCTTGATCACTTCAATCTTTTCCTCCAAAATCGGCTCGTGAGGTGTAAAAACCCGAGGGTTCCCAATCGCCCCCTGCCCAATCATCAATGCATTAAAATCTCGTTCTTGACTGATTTTTTCGGCCTGCTGATAGCTCATGATGCCTCCATTTGCGATGATAGGACAAGAAACCTGACTTTTGATCTGATGAATAAATGAAAAATCCGCTTCTCAACCATAAAGCTGCTTGAGCGTTCTCCCATGGATAGTGATCAGATCACAAAAAGGAGAAATCTGGCTCAGAAACTGGAGCTGTTCAGGCTTATCTTCTTCGTTCAGTCCTGCTCTAGATTTCACCGAAAAGGTCAGCTTTTTACTGCTTTTTACGATTTCAGAAAGGGATTTGATGATAGCTAGAGTTTCTGGGCGGTGCTTGAGCATATCAGATCATCAGCCACATTTCATCACCGTATTGCTCGGACATCAGGTATTCAACTCAATCCCAGAAAAATCATCAGCATAGTTTTCTACAAGGATTTTAGCAGTTTCAATCAGTGTTTTTTCATTTCACCCATAGATTTGAGCAATAGGCTTTTGTTCTGGGGTACTCATTAAATGCCTTACGACCTTACTTGGATTGATAATGAATCCATCAGCATTCATAAATTCAGTCCAAAGATGCAATTCATCATCAGGATTTTTATACTTTTCAAAAATCTGACTAGTAATAAGGCGTGTCGCACAATCAGTAATTCAATCCATAGGTGCAAAGCAGAGTTTCACGATTTCAAAAAGGGAAATAAAACTGATCTTAGTCTACAGAAAAGCTCGGAAAAAAGCAAGAGAAGTTTTGTCATAAAAAGTTTTGACAAGAAACAAAAATTCCTTATAAAGAAAAAATTTTATTTTCTTATCACTTATGGAAAATTTTTCTCAGCTCATACTAGGAATCGCTATCTGAGGAGTTTTAGCTTATCTCTTTTTAAGTATCTCTTTTTATCACAAACTCTCCTTAATAAAGAAAAAGTCAGTTTCTCACTCTAGGAACTCAATTCTTGGAGAAGTTACCGAAAAAATCACTCCCCTCTTACCAGAATTTCCATATCATACGAAAGATTTAGTCTTTATTGGGAAAGGAGTTGACTATATCGTATTTGATGGTTTATCTCATGGAAGTCTGAAAGAAATTATTTTTCTAGAAATCAAAAGTGGTACTTCACAACTAAATAAAAATGAAGCTATGATTAAAAATTATTTAAATAAATATCCTATCAAATACGAGATCCTAAAGGTGAGATACTAGGTCTTACTTGAATCCCAAACTCTTCTAAAAAGTCAAAAATCGTACGATTAATATCTTTATCTGACCAATCTACACTCTGAAAAAAAGGACGAATCTGATTAATAATAAAGTCTTTCCTAACATTCACATCTTTTGGATCAAAAATATGCTCATTAAGAGGATCAACGATTTTTCAATTAGGCAAATAAAAATCAGGCAAATAAGATCTTTTATAATCTAAACTTTCTTCCTTAAAGTACGAAAGTAAACGTTCTTTTATTTTATTTTTTTCTTGAGGAGAAAACATTTTAAATTCGTTAACGATACTCTCCTTCCACTCATCTCTTATTTTCTCTTTATCAAGAGTATTCTTAATATTACGATTAACACGTTTTACAAATCTCTTAATTTTTCAAAAGACTCCTTTTCCTTCCTGAGATTCAAAATTTTTTGGAGAAACTGATGTTTTATTTTCCATGGCATTAAAAATAACAATATAAAGATAAGATATTCTATATTATACCTTTTTATTCATAGATGTCAAATTTTCTCCTTTCAAAAATCGCCTATCTATCAAAAAGTCCGTCAATATGCTTCTTATTCATCTTCACAAAAAATGGTCTTCCGTGCTGACAGACAAACATACCCGGAATAAGCTCAAATCCATCTTGAACAAGTTGTTGCATTTGAAGATAGGAAAGTTTATACCCAGCTTTTATTGATGTTTTACAGGCTTTTGTTGCATAGACCCCATCTAGCAGGTGATCAAAAGTAATTTCTTCAAGGTACAAAACATAATTGAGCAAAACTCACATATCTACTGGATACTGAACGAATACCTTTGGAATAGCATAGATCACAATTACATTTTCAGATAGGAGAGAAATTTCAAAACCAAGTTGATTAAGTTCTTCGATTTTCTGCTCCAAATGAACAATTTGAGTCACTTCAAATTTCAAAGGCTGAAGTAAGCTTTCAGATGTCAAATCTTGAGAAGTTTTCATCTTTTCAAAAGCGATTCTCTCTGCTAAAGCATGCTGATCAATGAGGTAAAGCGCCGTATCTGCCTGTAATGCAATGTACATATTCCAAAGCTGACCTAAGATTTGATATTCCCCAATATCTTTGTGAAAATAAAACTGCTCCTGATTGTGCTCTGCATCTAGTGAACCAAACTGAGAAATCTGACTCCCTCATAGCCCAAAAAGTGCTTCATTTTCTGCTTTTCTCCCACCAATTCATGGAGACAAAAAATCTGACTTCTGACCTTCTTTCCCCTCCGCTGCCAAAAAAGCTGAATAATCTGGCTTCTGAGAGGGAAACGCTGAAGATTGAGCAAAAGATGGACTAGAAGCTGTGCCTTTTCATTGAAAAAACTCTGATCCGACGAATCAAATCTTATGCTTTCCCAAAAGCTCTGAAATTGTCTGATAGACGACTTGATAAATCATCTGAGAATCAGCAAACTTAACCTGCAATTTCGCAGGATGCACATTTACGTCCACCTCACTAGGATCAATCTTGAACATCAAAATCGCTAGTGGATATTCCCCAGGAGTAATTTGTCTTACATAAGCATCCATAAGAGCTTTTCTAATGATTTTATCCTGAATTGGACGTTCGTTCACATAAATTTTGATATTTTCACCTGATCCAAAACGAAGCGAAGCATCAGAAATCACCCCAGAAATTTCCAGTTTTTCAAACTTTTGAGCAAGAGGAATAAGTTTTTCTCACCAGTCTTTTTTGAAAATATCCAAAATTCTGCTTTGCAAATCACGAGCTGGCTTGAGATCAAAAACTAGTTTATCATTCTTCTTCAAGATAAATGCCTTATCATAGTGATAAAGGGCAATATCTACGAAATAATTGTAGCAATAATAAAATTCTGTTTGAGCTGACTTGAGAAATTTTAGCCTTGCTGGGACATTATAAAACAAATCCTCAACCGTAATCAAAGTCCCATGTTCAAAAGGGACTCCGAGATGTTTGATCACATTTTCATTCCCACGACGTACAAGTTTGGTTCAGATTTCTGCATATTTTGTCTTGGTTAGGACTGAAATTTTACTAACTTCTGCAATACTTGCCAATGCCTCTCCACGAAATCCATAACTCTTCAAAGAAAAAATATCTTGCTCTGAATCAATTTTTGAAGTTGCATACCTTTCAAGCAGGAGATCCATATCAGAAAGCTCAATCCCACACCCATTATCTTGGAGAGAAAGAAAAGATTTTCCCCCATCATTGATCGTAATAATCAGCTCCGTTGCTCCTGCATCAAGGGAATTTTCTACCAGTTCTTTGAGTAAAGAAGCAGGCCTTTGAACAACTTCTCAGGCTTTTAATCTATTAATAACAAAATCTGGCAATTTATGAATGCTCATAGCTTTAGAAAGAAAAACAAAAAATCTGATCTTGCTTTTTGAAAGCAAAAAACAATAGTAAAGACTATACAAACTTTAAGAATATTATCAAGAGATTTACTTTAATGAGGTTAGAAAAATTCTTATGATACCACGGCTAAAAACTCAAATTAAGCACTATGGGACACTTATAAAACGAGGTCTATTGATTGTAAATATCATTCTTATGTTGATGGCAACTCAAATTTTAATGAATTATACTACTATCATTGAAAGTACAGAAACAACCACAAATCAAGCTTTCAGAGTACAAGAAGAAATAGATTATATTAAAAATTATCAGCTCAAATTTCTAGATTCTGATCATGCAAAGTTTTTCTTATCTCATGAAAATAATATCCTGTGATGAGGAGAAATGGTTGTTGTTTTTAAAGAAAAGAAAACAGAAACTGGAGATCAAAATCAATATATCGAAAAAAAGACTACTCCACGAGAAGAATGGAAAGCCTTTTTTTCTGAGAGATTGTAATGTAAGATTATAGTCCTTTATTGACTACAATCTAATCCTACTGCAAAGTTTTTAGAACAATACCATAAAAGTTTTCCAATTCTTTAAATGTACTAAAAACTGCACTTAGTCTGAGAGCATTCTCTAAAATAAAAGTATCTCAACCTATATTTCTTTTCAACAGAAAAGGCTGTTTTTCATAGATTATTTCAACAATTTGATTTATTATAGCATTATGATTTTTTAATCACCAATAATCCTCTGCCATAGATTCCAATATTCAATACTGGAATTTTAATACAAGAGAATACGCATATTTTAACATCTTTTCCGTTCTTTCATAATCTATGTACTTTGTCCATTTATTCAATTTAAACAAACCTTTAGCATTGATACTTTCTTCCAATAAAGGAAGGTATACTGAATCTCATTTCTTAAGATGAGAAAACATATTATTATAAAATCAATATTCTCTGAGGACTGATCATCTATAAATATCTTCAGCAGAAATAGAATGATCAAGTAAAAATCTATAATATTTCTCTTTTACCTGTTCTGATAAGCCGAAATGTTCTTGCAAAAAATATAAAGTAAAAAGGTTCATTTTATATATCCCTCCCCCTATAAGAGAATAAATAGGGTTTCCACCCTTCATTAATTTTTCTCCTAGAAGATAGCCTGCTTGCCAATATTCAAAGGCCTGATCATATTTACCAACCATAGTTAAATACACAACAATATTACTCATTGCATATCCTAATTGCTGAAGAGATCTAGAATTTACTCATGAAAACATAATCTCATAATATGCATCATAAGAATTTTGTCCCATATAAAAATCCTGATTCTTCAAAGCCAAAAAAATTCCAGACAAATCTAAATCTGAAAGTTTTTGATACAGTAGTGGAATTTTCATAAGTGTCAAATAAGTTTTCAAAGTCATATCTATTCAAGAATTCACATACGATTCTTTTGTCCAAATCCCCCTGTCATTCCATATCTCCTGCGGTAACTGAACATCATATTTTCTCATAGACTGAAGTTGAAAGATTGCAAAATAATTAGAGAATCAAGGACCACTATAATTATATTGATTTTTTATCTTTCTAAGCTCTTCATCTCCAAGGGCCTGTTCCACATGCTGGTTAAGAATATTCTCCATTGTTCTCCATTCTGGTTTTATAAAGGTGTATGCAAGATTTGCATCCCTTGAAACTGGATTGTCATCCAGAACAAATAACGATTCATCAACCTTAGGATAATTCCCTCATCTATTCCACCAAATACAATATAAACATATCATCAATAAAAAAATTCAAAGTATAATCATTTTCTTTTTCATAGTTACATATCAATTAATTTAATAAAAGATGAGCTATAGTTTTTTATAATACATTATAATCCTAAATGAGCCAAGTTCTCCCCCAGCTTTTCAATCTTCTGCTGATAGTCAGCTTGATTCGCCTTTTCTCTCTCGATCACTTGTGCAGGAGCCTTGGAAACGAACCTTTCATCCGCCAATTTTCTCTCACAAGAAGCCAATCCTTGTTCAAGTTTAGCAATCTGAATCATAATCTTTTCCTTTTCCGCTTCCAGATCCAAAAGTCCAAGCAAAGGCACGATCAATTCTGATTTTCCAACGACTCTTACTCCTGAAAGTTCAGGTTTCACAATTTCCGCTCCAAAGTCCAAGCTTTCCAATTTTGCCAATTTCATCAAAAAGGCTTTATTCTGAGTCAAAATCTTCATTTCCTCTGGATCGGCAGTTTTGATCAAAGCAGGGACGGCTTTTCCTGGATTAATATTCGCTTCAGCTCTGATATTTCTAAAGGCAGTAATTGCCTCTTGGAGCCAAGCCATCGCAGTTTCCACCTCAGCAGAAATCAGATTTTTTTCACTTTTTGGAAAAGACTGGAGCATAATCGTTTCTCCCTCGGTTTTCACATATTGCCACAGCTCCTCGGTGATAAACGGCATAAATGGATGAAGCAGTCTCAAAGCACTTTCTAGCACCTCCCAAAGTACCCATTGTGCAGTCTGCTTACTTTGGAGGTCATCGTTCATATACAGCCTCACCTTTGCCATTTCCACATACCAGTCGCAGAAATCTCCCCTGATAAACTCATATACGACTTTCGCCGCTTCATCAAGAGCGTATTTATTCAAATAGCTTTCCGTTTCCGCAATCGCAGTATTCAGTCTTGAATAAATCCACTGATCTACCAGTTCAAAAGCTAAATCTGATTTTTTCACCTGTTTTGGATCAAAGCCTTCCAAGTTCATCAAAACGAAATTCGTCGCATTCCAAACCTTATTTGCAAAGTTTCTCCCCATTTCAATCAGCTTTTCAGAGAAATGCACATCCTGACCAGCGGAAGTATTGTAAATCATCGTAAATCTGATCGCATCTGCTCCATATTCATCAATGAGCTTCAAAGGATCAGGCGAGTTTCCAAGCGATTTGGACATTTTCCTTCCCAGCTCATCTCTCACGATTCCATGGAAAAACACATCGTGAAATGGCACATCTTTCATCTCATACAGTCCAAACATTACCATTCTTGCTACTCGGAAAAAGATGATATCCGCTCCTGTTACAAGAGTTGAAGTCGGGTAGAAATGCTCCAAAAGTTCAGTTTTTTCTGGTCGTCCCATCGTTGAAAATGGCCAAAGTGCAGAGGAGAACCGAGTATCAAGCACATCATTTTCCTGCTCCAAACTTACTTCTTTCCCATAAAAAGCCAAAGCCTGATTTTTCGCTTCAGATTCGCTTTTTGCCACGAAAACCTTTCCATCAGGTCCATACCAAGCAGGGATTCTGTGTCCTCGCCAAATCTGCCTAGAAATACACCAATCTCTGATATTTTCCAGCCAATGATAGTACACTTTCACCCATCTTTCAGGCTGGATTTTGATTTTCCCAGATTTTACCGCTTCAAGTGCTGGTTCTGCGAGCGGTTTCATCTTTACAAACCACTGCTTAGAAACACGAGGTTCTACAATCGTATTACACCTATAACAATGCCCAACAGCATGCTGATGTTTCCTCACCTGCATCAGATACCCCCCAGTTTCCAAATCAGCCACAATCTGTTTTCTCGCTTCAAAGCGATCCAAACCTGCGTATTTTCATCAGTTTTCATTTACTTTTCCATCAGGAGTGAAAATATTGATAATCTCCAGCCCTGTCCTTTTCCCCACCTCAAAATCATTTGGATCATGAGCAGGAGTCATCTTCACCACTCCAGTTCCAAACTCTCTATCTACATATTCATCGGCAACGATAGGGATTTCTCTATCCATCAGTGGCAAAAGCACCTTCTTCCCGATCAAATGTTGATACCTTTCATCCTCAGGATGCACCGCAACTCCCGTATCTCCGAGCATCGTTTCAGGTCTCGTAGTCGCAAGGATCAGCTTTTCATCAGTTCCCACGATCGGATAGGCAATCTCCCAGAAACGCCCTTCAGAATCCACATGTTCTACCTCATCATCAGCAAGTGCAGTTCCGCACCTTGGACATCGGTTTACCATATATTCCCCCTGATAAATCAGATTATCATGGTAAAGTTTCACAAAAATCTCTCTCACCGCCTCAGAAAGTCCTTCATCCATCGTGAATCTTTCCTTTTCCCAATCAAGTGAGTTTCCAAGTTTTCTCTGTTGCTGAGTGATGATCCCACCGTGCTTTTCTTTTCGCTCCCAAGTTCTTTTGATAAACTCTTCTCTTCCAAGGTCTTCTTTGGTCTTTCCTTCCTCTGCCAAGGCTCTTTCTACCTTATTCTGAGTAGCGATTCCTGCGTGGTCAGTTCCTGGCATTCGTAGAGTATTGCATCCAGACATCCTTTTCCATCTCACAAGTACATCTTGAATCGCTTCATCCAGCACATGTCCCATATGGAGAATTCCGGTCACATTTGGAGGAGGAATTACAATACTGAAGTTCGCTTTCTCAGCATCAGTTGTCGCTCTAAAATAGCCTTTTTCTTCCCAAAGTTTTCCTCGCTTTTGTTCTATCTCATTTGGACTATATTTCTCTAGCATAGATCATACATACAAAAAATAAATCCCTCTACTTATAAGAATTTCAAAAAATAAAACAATGGTAGTTTGTGCTTTTTTTCAGCAAATTGTGTTACAGCAGAGTTAAAATGACAGTGCTAGGCAAAAATAGAAATTAAAATACACATTTCTTTTTAATCTTCACTAACACATCTCATAGTTTTCAGTCATAATTAGGAAACTTTGGTCGCAAATCCAAATGATCATCGGGGAAACGAGGAACAAGATGAAAATGCAGATGAGAAACAGATTGCTGAGCATATTTTCCATTCGCATTTAAGATATTGATTCCTGTCGCTCAAAGTCAAGTTTTATAGGATTTTGCGGTATTTTGCAAAAAGGAAATCAGATTTTTTAGCTCATTTTCTGGAATATCAAAAAGATTCTCGTAATGTTTTTTTGGCACAATCAAAGTGTGTGCAAAACACTCCATTTCTTTGGGGAGAAAAGCAAGAGCATGTTCATTTTCGGCTACTAGATGAGCTGGTAATTTTTTAGCGATAATATCACAGAAGATGCAGTTGGGCATAGGGTAATTTTAGTCAAAATAAAAAAAGTTTTAAAATAATTATTTTCCGATTTTACTCCTATTTTAAAATCATCAATATGGTACTTTGTGCTTTTTTTCAGCAAATGGTGTTCCATAAAATTTCAACAATAATTATAGCGATACTTCATTTCTTATAACATAAACATTATAATCTTCTCATAAATCAGTGATTGCCGAAATTACCTTATCTTTGTGAATAAAGTCAGGTTTTTTATAAGGTCCTGGATCATAGATTTCAAAGATTCAGTCTTTATATCATTTGCACAATACAACATGTCATCAACTTATTCATTCTTGAGACTCTTTATCATATAGGATATTTGCATTTAATCATAAGATGAAAAGTGTATTTTCATTCTGATATTTTTCTATAACCGAGATAATATCTATTTCGTAAATTTTCTCAATTTCTTTAGATTCTAATATTTTTTTGGCAATAGTGGTATCGTAAAAATCGAAACTTACATTCTGTTGACAATCAGTCCAAACTCCATCTTTTACAAAATCTTTGTATTTATGGTCTTCATATTTTTTAGTGATGATTCAAACTGGATCTTGTAAATAGTTCAAATCATCTTGCTCCGTAGATATCGTTGTATAAATGACTTTAAATCCTAATCTTGAAAGTGCATATGCCATTTCTCATTCAGTTAGTCCCACTCAAAATTTATATCTTCCCATTTTGGCAATTTTCATGACATCTCGAGTATCTTTCATATTCAATTGAGTATACCAAAAATAATTTAATACTCACATAAAGCAAGCAGTACTACAATAACCATAGTATGATTCTGGCATAAAATTAATTTGATACTTTGGATATTCCATATTTTTTATTTTAAATAATTAAAATAAGGATATTTATTTATTCAAGAGAATTGCAATATTTTTTTTGATTTAAACTTTTTATTTCTGCGAATATTTTCTCAATTTTTCAACCATAATCAGGAAAATCTGGTCGCAGATTCAAATGCTCATCAGGGAAACGAGGGACAAGATGGAAATACAGATGCGGAACGGATTGCTGAGCGTCTTTTCTGACTATAGCTATCCAATTTCTCAATACAAGAAAAAGAGAAAAGAAAACAGGTGGTTTGATAAAGTAATAAAAAGTCAAATTTTTTTCATTGAAATATATGAAGAGATGAAACTTATTTACTCAATACCCTTGTAGACTCTAAAGCCCTCAAGAAGAAAGTAAAGTTTTCAACTAGATCTGGTATCTTATTATGTTCATACAGATTATACTCCTGTGTGAAAATCGTAAGAGGATCATTCTTCTCTCGTTTTTTACATTTTCACAATAATAGTGGATTTGATGGACCCAAAGCATATCAACACTTCCCAAGAGGAAGCCACAATCCCTTTTTTGATAATAGCCAAACTAACATATAAAATTCACCAGATCCACCTCAATCACTAATAATTTGGTAGATATACTGATTATTTTTATTACGATGATATAACACTAAAGGTCAGTGCATTGGAGCAGTCCCAAAACCAATCCCTAAGGGTCAATACCTAAAAGTATATCAATATTCTTGTTTTATTCGTTCAAGCATTTTCCCGTTAACGACAATCCCTGAAGTAATTTCAGCAATTCATGATCCGTTTTCAATGATTAAGTAGTTAATATTTCCAAATCAATGAGTATAAAATCAATCTTCATCAGGATTTCATTGATACAGTAGCGAATTTACCATTGAAGAAAGTATTCATCCATTCGGTCGTTTAGGCATTTTTCAAAAATCTTCTCATTTTTCTGAGATACACCTATACAAATCCACAAAATAACGAACAAAAGGATGATCTCACCCTAAATCCTGATAATACGAGAGCAAGACTGGATCTTTTCAAGCATAGTTCTTTTGTGGATGAGCTAATGCAGCTTCTAATTTTTGATAAAGCTTAGAAATATAGCCATCTACACAGACATCTCTTTCATAGTAAGTTCCAGCGGTTGTTTCATAACCAGTTCCGTATTCTTTGCAAGCATCTAAAAGGTCTTGATGAATCATGTCTATGAACTTATTTACCGCAGAAGAAGTCTTGGTTTGATATTCAAGGATCAGATTTTTATCTTTTTGAAGTTGCTCATATTCCTCTTTGTCAGAGGCTTTACTTAAGTCTAAGTTCCTATAAAGATATCCTCAAGGAATAATAGTTCTGCTCATCATAGTTGCTCCGCTGTTTGTAGGATCAGAGGAAGTTTTATGAGACTCTGAACCTTTCTCGCATCAAGGAAGAACTAGAGTAGAGAGAACAATAAGGATTAAAAATCAGATTTTTTTCATTTTTTCAAAAGAAAATAAACCCTAAAAGATGCAAACTAGTTATGTTTACTTATATTTCAACAATACTAAGCAAAGAAATCTGAATACTTCTCATCATGAGAAATAATTTCATCATATGCATCTGAAGTAGCACCATAAATTCCGATTTCTCAGGTCTTTTTATTTATCCGAAAGCAATAACATTTCAGCTCTACTCAGACAGTTTTCAGCTAAAAAAAGGAAAAACAAAAAGGATGAATTCAGATTATACAATAAAAAGAGAAAATCAAGAAGAGATTAAAGAAAAAATAGACGTATTTTTCATTAAATTCTGCCAAGATCTCTTCAGGTTTTTTAATTTCTCATTTTAATAACATAACAGAAAGAATGGTAATGAATATTTAGCAAAAATCTCAATAACGTAAAACCGCTTTTTTCTTGACAAGAAAAAAAATAACTGTATACTTTAGATGAGCTTTTATCTTCTTAAAAAAAGATATGAAAAACAAAATTTCTTATTCTAACAAAATTGGATTATTTATTTTATTTACCTTATCTGTTCTTTTGTATTGAGTTTTTGTTCTCGCTGAAACGAAAAAGGATTATATAAATCTACAGATAAAAACCCAAAGCTTGAAAAACAACTCATCTACCATCCATTTTAATGCATGAGGAAATAATTTTTGAGGCGGAGCATTGTGGATATCTACCCAAAAGAAGCTCGAAACTCCGAAATATATTCAAACTCCTAATGGATCAGGGAAATATTGTTCTGTAAAAATAGAAGGACTCTATTATAACTCTCAAAGAGGAGAAAGACTTCGACCACTTGATGAAAATAGTCTTGTTTCTCTACAAAAATGAGGAAATCAATACGGTTCCCTTAAGGTAAATGGAGGTTTATATACTAGTTGTGGAACTTGAGATCAATATAGTATTTATGGGAATGTTGAACATATTCTTAATAACAATGAACATTTTTATCTTGCGGCTGGTGTAAATTATGATATTCCGAACAACAGGATGAAATTAGATTCTGCATTAAATTGTACACTTCAGCTTGTCAATAACATTACTGCTGTTGGATATCTTTATGATTTTCAGTGAGGAATTGGATTTGTAGGAGGAAATGTTCCTTCTCCTGAAGCTAATAAAAAACTTTCCGAAGCTCTTTCTAATGGAAAATGTATTTCTGATATTTTTAAATTTTCTCGTGAAGATGTTATAGCAGGAGATAAAAATATTCTTTGAACAGAATGGACTATTACAGATACTAACAGCTTTCAAAATCAAAGATGGACTCTAGCTATTCGTTGAATTGTAGGGCTTACCAATAATATTTTTGGCTCTAATAAGACTGATATTGAGGGAAGTTTCTGAAAAGAATCTCAAACAGTTAGAACCTCTTCAGTTTCTCTAGCAAATGCTGTAAATATTGCAAGGAAAAAATCTGAACAGCTTTGTAAATGAAAATGGAATAAAGATACCTGAAATGTTCGCTGTTTCAATAATGATGCAAATCTTTGAGTAAAAACTATCTATCCTATTGGATGAGTAACCTATGTTTTCAAAGATATTGATGCTCAACTCAGTAAATATATGAATTGAGAAGATCAGGCAATTACTATCTTTGTAGATGGAGGAAAATTACTCCTTCCTGGGGCAGTAAATACTTGATCATTAAAGGATTTTGATAGTAATGGATATTTAGCAAATCCTACTGAAGCGACCATTAAAGCAAACTATCTAAAAGGAAACTTTATCATTAATGGAATACTATCTCCAGCAGAAAATACAACTTGAATCACTAATAAGTTGCATGTTCATGGTAAACTCTTAAGTTTTAATACCTTTGACCTCGCAACAGAACAAAGAGAAAATCAGATTTCTTCTCTTTTAAAAGGAGACTTTGATAAGAAATTTATTAACTATAGAGATCTCTTTACTTGGAGATGTGGTGAAGTCGTAGAAGGACTTGCAAGCGATGGAACAAATTGTGGGAAAGGTACAACAAAAGATTTACCAAGAGCTCCATTATCAGTAATTGATATGCAGTTCTCTTCTCCTTTAACGGAATAATCATATTTTAATTTTCTAAACATCAAAAAAAGACCTAAAAATTGGTCTTTTTTTTAATAAAAAACACTTCTTTTAAAAAATAGAAATACTGATATTTCTTATCAAAAAAGTAAACTCAATGAAATGTTAAATTTTGTATTACCAATCATAAAGTCACCGTATAACCTACGGTCTAGCAATGATTTAAAAATAATGCAGTTAGTACCTGGTATTGTAATAAATAGCCATTTTTTATACTCAAAAAAAGTCGCTTTTACAACACCCAAAGATGCCAGTCTTTATGCGACTTTTAACTCTATTTTTTGATCAAAAAATCCGTCTTTGGAAGTGCGGAGAATTGAACTCCGGTCTAAAAGGCATACTCATCCCGTTCTACCATTATAGTCAGCTTTTTAACCTAATTTTTAGCCTTATTGAGCAGGGAGAAGCGGGAAAACGACAAACACAAGTCTTCTATTTGACTCAACAAGGTTTTGGTTTCCTGCTCAGATCCGCCTTACTCCTAGCAGGAGTCAGTAGTAAGGTTAGTTACTGGCTTGAAAAGACGACTACGCGTAAGCTTTTACAAGTTCAGCTCTCTTAAGGAGAGATTTTCATGCGTTAGCATTTTTTTGTTGATTGATTTTAGGCTCAGTCAATCATTGAGCAATGGCTCGTGATGGGTACGGATTCCTCTCATCAAATCCAAAGTCACCCCCATAACATTTCAAGTATAACGAAAAATTCTTCTTTTTTCAAGAGGAAAAAACAAATTCTGATGCTTAACTATCTTTCGTTAGGTAAAGGAAAATCTTTCGTAAAAATCTGAATTTGCTTTTTTAGGTCTTCAAGTACTGTGTGATCTCCGCGATTACGAATTGCCTTATCAATAAAAAGAACCATCTTCCTTACATCTTCCTCTAAAATTCCCCTGGTCGTCATCGCAGAAATCCCAATTCTCACACCAGAGGGACGAAAAGGCGGACGAGGATCATGAGGAATAAGCGACTTAGAAACTGAGATACCTACCTGATCAAGCACCTTTTCTACTTCTGCACCATCAAACTCCTCTGCCGAAAAATCCAGCACAATCATATGATTATCAGTTCATCAAGTTACCAGTTTGTATCCGAGATTAAGGAAGCTATGAGCCATAATCTGAGCATTTTTGAGCGTTTGCTTGGTATAATGCTGAAAACCAGCAGTCTGCACCTCTCAAAGTGCAACAGCAATCCCTGCAATGGTATTCATATGGGGTCATCCCTGCATTCCTGGGAAAACTGCACGATCAATCCTCGTTGGGAGATTTTCTATTGTAGATTCTGGCTTTTGGAGAGGATTTCAGACTTTTCCTTTGCTTAAAATCAATGCTCCTCTCGGTCCACGAAGCGATTTATGCGTCGTCGTCATCATCGCATGGAAGCCATAATCTAGTGGATTCTTGAGCAAACCTGCCGCAATAAAGCCTCCGATATGAGAAACATCAGCATAGGCAATTGCTCAGACTTCCTTTGCTATTTCTACAAATTTTGCATAATCCAGCTCCCTTGGATAGGCACTGAATCAAGCTAAAATCACCTTTGGTTTCACTTTCAAAGCTAAACTATGAACTTGCTCAAAATCAATCGTTCCATCAGCTAAAGTCCCATAACTGTGAAAATTGAAAATCTTAGAAATAAAGGTCACCGGAGATCCATGTGTCAAATGTCATCAAAAGTCCATTCCCATACCGAGAATATGATCTCATAGCTCCATAGCTGCAGTATAAAAGCAGAGATTCGCAACCGCTCCAGAAAGTGCCTGAACATTGGCATGATCCGCATGAAAAACGGCTTTTGCTCTTTCTATTGCGAGAGTTTCTAGTCTGTCGGTATTTTCCTGTCCTCCATAATATCTTTTTCAAGGGAAACCTTCAGCATATTTATTAGCAAAAACTGAAGCCTGAGCCTGAAGAACCGCAGAAGATTGATAGTTTTCACTCGCGATAAGCTCAATACCTAAAGATTGTCTCTGTGCCTCAGCTTGAATCAGCTTTTGAACTTCTTTATCTTCTCTAATACCTTCAATCATCTCTCAATTCTTTATAAGATAAAAAATCTGAAAACAAACAAAAGACAGAAAAATCTTTTCTCACACTATTTTCTCACTATTCTTTAATCAGTTCTCCCCAATCACCTTGCTTAAGCCCAGCGGCATTTCCTTCTTCCACATCAATATGCATATCTAGTGCATAACTATCTGAAACCCTAATAACGACCTCATCAAAAATCAGGCTTCTTTCTCCATTGGTCTTTACCTTCACGATTTGTCCGTTCGTTACTCCAAAATTCTCTGCATCAGCCACCGTCATATGAATATGCCTCTTGGCAACGATCATTCCTTGACTAAGTTCAACCTGCCCTGCTGGACCAATAATAGTCACCGGAGCCGATCACTCTAAATCTCCTGATTCTCTGATCGGAGTCGGAGTTCCGAGCTTGAAGGTATCTCCGAGCATCACTTCTACTTGAGAAAACTTTCTATAAGGCCCTAAAATTCTGACTTTGGAAATTTCTCCTTTTGCACCTTTGATCGTTACGCATTCTTCACAAGCAAATTGCCCAGGCTGAGAAAGGTCTTTAATTTTAGTGAGCTCATAATTAGATCCAAAAAGCGTATTTGCATCAGCTTGAGAAAGATGTACATGTCTGTTTGATATTCAGATAGGGATTCTCATTCTTTTGAAGAAAAAAAATAAAAAGCTGACCGAAATACTAGTCAATCAGCTCATTTTTTCAAGGGAAAATCAAAAATTACTCCTCTATACGAACAACTCTCATCTGAGGTTGATCAGAGTTATGATATACCTTTTTTCCGACTAGAATCACTTGATCCCCCTTTTTAACCATCTTTTTTTCCTTAAGAACTTTAACTGCAATCTCCTGATTTTCTGTCATATGAGATCAGAATTTCTCTACTTTTTCAGAAAAAATTCCGTAATTAATCCCTAAAGAGTAATGCAACTTTTCATCAGCAGTGAAAGAAACAACGGGAACATTAGGCTTAAAAGCAGACAAATATCTTGCAAGATTTCCAGAAGAAGAGAAAACCACAATCATCTTAGCATGAATCTCATCTGCGAGCATCAATGCATAACGACCAAGTGATTTTTTGAGAATTTCAGATTCCTCTATAGAATCAATATCAAAATCTTTATGCTTATTATTTGTTAACTTTTCTGCTTCAGCAATCGTTTTTTGCATATATTCAACTGCTTTAACTGGGTATTTTCCAACAGCTGTTTCATCAGAAAGCATTACTGCATCCGCTCTCATCATAACAGAATTATATACATCACTCACCTCTGCCCTCGTAGGGAATGGGTTGGTTACCATACTTTTCATAAGCTCTGTTGCAATAATAACAGGTTTTCAATAAACAAAACACTTATCAAGGATTTTCTTTTGGTAGACGGGAAGCTCATGAATTGGCATTTCAATACCCAAATCACCTCTTGCAATCATTATTCCATCAGAATATCTCACAATATCTTCCAAATTATCAATTGCTTCTTTATTTTCAATCTTGGAAATAATTTTAACTGATGTTCCTCCATTATTATCTAGGAAAGATCTGATTTCTTTCACATTTTCCCCAGTCCTAATAAACGAAGCTGCTACATAAGCAATTCCCATTTTAATTCCAAAAAGAATATCCGTCTTATCTTTGTCAATCATCGCAGGAAGTCAGATTTTTACTCAAGGAAGATTGATATGTCTTTTTGATCCAATCTCAGCATCATTAAGTGCTTTTACAACCAAGTGATCTTTTGCAATCTCCTTTACCTCCACAATGAGCAATCCTGAATCAATAATTACCTGTTGTCCAATTTCTACATCTTTGAGAATCCCTGGATAATCACAAAAAATATCTGAATCTTCAGTCAATTTTTCCAGATCAACAAAAATATTAAAAGTCTGATTTTTCTTTACTTGAAGAGGAATTTCTCTCATCCCCGTTCTAATATCAGGTCCTTTTGTATCCAAAAGCAAACTCAAATGAGTTCTTCCCTCAGCATTTAATTTATTGATCTCTTTCATAAGAGATTCTGAAGATTCTGGAGTAGCGTGTGTAAAATTAATCCTAATAACATCAACTCCAGCATCTGAAAGCTGAATAACTTTTTGAGGATCATAATCATCTCTAACCGTTGCAATAATTTTCGTAAGTTGCATTTGCATCAAAAAAAGGAATAAGTATTTAAAACACTACTCAGCTTACGAAAAAGTCCCAAAATAGCAAGATTTTTTAAAAAAGATTAGTCCTGTGCTATAAAATCCGTAAATAATGCTTGTGTTTTTTGAACGCTCTCAACCACAGAAAAATTTGATATCCAAGATCATATACTACAAAACAAATCCATTCAGATTTTATTTTTTCTCCAAAGATAAGGCTTAAGCGGTTTCCAAATATGTTCTATAAAATACCAAGAATAAAAGTTATCCTGCGTAAGTTGAAGCATATTCTGACTAACATCTGACTGAGATCTGCCGTCCAGCTTTTCATACAAAAAATTTTCAGTCATTTTATGACCAGAAGTAGGATGATCCAACGCAGTCAAAAAATAATAGGTCAAAACTGCTTTAGTTTCTTTAACATCAAGAAAAGGGTACTTCATCAACCAAGCCATATCTCCCGTCATATTCTTCATTTCATTGAGATATCACAAAGAAGCTTGATACTTCCATTTAAGTTCTTGCTGATAACTCTTCTCTTGATCAAGAGGATAGGCTTCCCAAAGCTGTTTAAAAGCCTGTAAATGATGCTTTGGAATAATTTGCTGCTCTGCGAAATAGAGGATATCCTGCATCAGAAAATTTAATTTTGAAAGTGTTATTGAAGTTTCTGATTCAGAATTGTATTTACTCAATTTTAAATAAAGCAGTAAAGCAGATTCAAGATATTTTTTCCCCTGATCAAGATCTCACTTCTGATAAGAATAGAAAGCCGCTTGCTCCAAAAAATTACCGATATGTTGAGCTACACCATATCCATAATTAGCTCCTCCAAAAGGGAAAAAACTATCAGCTACCCATTCTTGAGTATGAATCGCTGTTATCAAACGAGAAAGTTCTCAGTTTTCATCTAATTTTTGAAGAAACTGTTCCATTTGAAGCCCAGAAAAATATTCTTCAAAACTAATATCATAGAAATACCCAGAAACAACGCCTTTTTCTACTTCTTCAATTTTTTGATCTCCATACCACATCTTATTATGATGGAGTTTAATGGCTTTAATTTCATGAAAATCAGATAACACATAGGCAGATTCTCATCTAGAAAAAGGACTATTATCATAAAGAGGTTTCAACACATCATCAAGCTCTTTAACTCAAGAAAGCTGAAAGGTATAACCTAAATTTTCTTCTTTTGGAATCTGAGGAAGTAGATCAAGCTTTAAATCCTCTTCACTACCAAGATATGAAGGGATTCTAAGAGGCCTCATTCGCCAAATACCATAACCAAGGAGCATCGCAAGGAATACTCATCGTAAAATCAGTCTTTTTTTCATTTTAATAGAAAATATAAAATAAAGGATAAGATAATTATATATATATGCGATTTTTACAAGTTCTTGAGCACTTTTATTCTCTCAAAATTTTAAGCACTTTATCAATAATCTGAGGAGAAAGATTATTTCAATATTCTGGATCAGGGTTAAAATCTGTTTTTAGCATTTTTAAAAGCCTCTGAGGAGAAGGCTCTTCTCAATCCATATACCCATTTAAAAAATCCTCATAGGAAGTTTCCCAAGGCTGACAAGAGGGATAATAATAAGCTCCTTCGAGCTCTCCATCCACACAAAGCCTTAGTTGTACCTTACAAGGAATATCAGTAAAACCATTCTGAAATCTATACGCTTTTACAAAATGCCCAGCTTGCACCTTTTCTCATCGCGGAGCTTCACAAAATTTACGAGGATTCTGCTGGAGAGGAACTTCATTTGCCTCTTGTGAAAACGCTCATGTTAAAGGTCAAGAAATGATATGAGGTTTATCGTTTGGAGCGAGTTGTCCATGAAGATTAAAGTCAGCATTTTCATTTTTTGGAGGCTTAGAAGGCTGAATAAACTCATCTGTGGTAATCGCCTTTTCAGTATTCGTCGTAATATGAGAAAGATGCTTAATATTACCCTTCAAATTTTCATCACAAGAAGCCTGTATAAATTTTCCAGAGAGCTTTCCATTTTTACAGATTCTTCTCTGAAGATTACAAATATTTGGAGCATCACTCCTCTGCTCATACGCCAAAACTGATGCTCAATGTTCAATTTCATATCCCCACGGAGTCATACAGCTTTTTTCCTCAAAAATTTTCTCTTTAACTTTATCTTCCATTCCATAAAGAAGAACTACATACCTTACTGCTCCCTCTGGTAATTCTACAATATTACCCCTCAAAAGATATTCAAAGATCATATTGATAAATACCGAACGATCTTCTAAAGTATTCCATAGTGCTCCATAGGCTTTTTTAGGAGTTTTGAACTTCAAAGGAGCATCACCAGTTTGTACAAGAGATCAAGAAGTACTTTCTCCCTTCTCTATCGTTCAGGTAATAAAATCTAAGCCCGTATTCTGCTCTAAAAAAGTTCAAGAAAACTGATCTCCTGTAGAGATAAAGCTTCCTGTCAAAGAAAGAATTTCATGAACACTTCATTTTCCAGATCACACTTGATTTTCTCTTCCGGTTCAGAGTTCAGATTGTTCCATTCCAGAAAGGATGTTTCCTGTTCAAATATTTTGAATTTCTTCTTGCTTTTCCTGCTCTGGAAAGAGATACTTCCAATCTTCTGGTGCTCAATGCTCTCACAGTTCTGGATTTCCAAAGAGTTCATGTGTTTCTCCGTTATCCGCCAAAAAAATTCGTTGCATAGGTTTTAGATTTCTCGCTTCTCGCTCCTGACGATACGATTCATTTGCATTTGGATTAATATTTACAAAAATTGTCGCTCAAAAGAAAAGAATCAAAGTATAGGCGAGAAATGATAGAACATTCGGTTTAGTTAATCTTTGAGGTTTAATTTTCCTAATTCTTTTAATGGCCATAAGCTTTTTTCAACGTAATCAAATAAAGTCTACAGCAATTATACTTGACAAGAGAAAAAAATGCAAATTTTGGAAAACTTTTTTCTCTTTTCCTCTGTATAAAAAAAGAAGTCAAACTGACTTCTACTGACTTCTTTGGAACTTATTTAAAAAATAGGAAATCAGAATTCTCTCCTCTTTCCTCAAAGCACTACAGTTCTTGTTGAGCTAATGCTTCAGCCTTTGAAAGATCGGCAATACAGGATAAAGTTGGACAAATAATCATGTCAGAAACTTTCTTGTAAGTCCTAATCAAATTATCTTCCTCGAGCTGATCATCAAGTAAATCTTTCATAATTCTGAAACTCTCCTGAGAACTATCTTCAACCGTTTCTCAAAAATCATCTTGAGTCAGAATTTCATTTTCTCTTTTTTTGAGCCAAGCTTGATTGATAGGATGCTCCGAACTCAGTTCACTTAAAGGTAAAGTCTGCAACATACAGAAACTTGAGTTTAAACCAATCTCATGATCACGATAGATTTGTCCTATACAGGTGTCTAGTTTTCCACTTTCCGTTCCAATTCCTGTAACGAAGGCGATCTTCTTCATAATCGGAATATGATCATCATTTCCAAAACCATTCTCACTCAACAAAAGATTTTTACTCGTAGGAAAACCTTTTTTGAGATAATTTTCTCGTACTTTATATCCTTTTTTCTGGAATTTTTTTTCAAAAGAGAAAATTAGATCATACATTTCTTCAATATTGATATGTGTAATAACGACTTGTGGCTTAATACCTGTTGCTGTTTCAATTCTTTTTAAGGTAAGTTCAATATGCTGAATACAAGGAATTCCCTTTTTTGTCATTGGAGTATTTTCGATAATATGTTTAGCATTAATACAGACCAAAATCTCTAAATCTTGTTTAATCTCTGCAATCAGCTTTCTTTTATTTTCACCATCATATCCAGAAAAAATTCTGGTAGCAAAATCATCTTTGAGGAGCTTCCCATTAATTTCTACATAGAGCTTACCTGAAGTTTTATTCAACCTTTCCATTAATTCTTCAGTCAAAAGATGAAGATATTTTTTGTTATCAAAATTACTTTCCATTCGTCTTTGAGAAGTAAAAGTTTTTTCCATTATAGAGGATTTCTCTTCGTTTGTCAAAAGATGTGATAATTTTTCTTGCAAAATCCTTTACAAAATGTAAAAAAAGGTCAGGTTTTTATTTTCTCATTTAAAAAATCTGATGGAAAATTGAGAAAGAGTCCGCCTTTCACGAGATGAATATTTTATGGAGGTCTGTAGAGCTATTGCAAAAAGAGCTACTTGCGACCGCTGAAGAAGTGGATGCGTAATTGCAAGAGCAAATCAAATTTTAGTAACCGGATATGTCTGAGCCCCAAAATGACTTCCCCACTGTGATGATGTAGGACATCTTCTAAAAACCCTTCAACATGATGATGGACATAGCTCTCAGCACTGTATGAGGACCGTTCATGCAGAACAAAACGCAATCTGTCAAGCTGCAAAACTCGGAATTGCTCTAGATAAAGCAACCTTATACTGCAAAATGACACCTTGTAGAGCTTGTGCCATGATGATTATCAACTGCGGGATTACTCGCGTTGTCTGTGAAAAAAAATATCATGCTGGAGAAGAATCTGAAGAAATGTTTAAAAAAGTCTGAATTCAGCTTGAGTTTTTTGAGGAAAAGGTAGAAGAATACAAATAACATTTCAGAAAATCCTTTGAAAATCATCTCCAAAACCATAGACTTAGTGACCGAAAATAATCTGTTTACTTTTTTTCTTACACTCTATGCAACTTACTGTAAATCCAGCACAAAGATATGCTAAAATGAGATCTCACACCGCAACGCATCTTTTACATGCTATTCTCACTCACATTTTTCCTGATACCAAGCAAGCAGGATCACTCGTAGATAACGATCTTTTGAGATTTGATTTCTACGCAGAGAGATTGTTGACTCCATTTGAACTTGCGATGATAGAGAAAAGGCTCAATCAAATGATTTATCTTGCCTGTGAAGTAAAAGTTGAAGAAATGTCACTTGATCAGGCTTCTAAACTTTGAGCAAAAATGTTTTTTGAAGAGAAGTATGGAGACATCGTTCGTGTCGTTCAAGTCATCAATAAAGCACTTCCTACTGAATTACAACAAGATAATAATGCTGAATATTTTTCTCATTTTGAAGACTTTCTTTCTCTAGAATTCTGTGGGGGAACCCATGTAGCAAATACCAAAGAAATTGGAGCTTTTAGTATTGTTTCGCAGGAAGCTGTCGCCTCTTGAATCAAGAGAATCACTGCACTCACCTGACCAAGAGTACTTGAAAAAATAGAAAATCTGACTTCTTTACTTTCAAATCTTACACAACTTTTGGAAGTAAAATCTTTCGCACAACTACCAGAAAAAGTAAATAAACTCCTCAAAGATTTTTCTGAAGCAAAATCCCAACTTGAAGCTATGGAAACAAAGGTAATCCATTCCTTACTGATTTCAGGAGAAAAGAAATCAAATGCAGATTTTGATATTATTATGAAAGTGCCTACAGATATAAATTTTAAAACACTCGGTTCCGAAGCAAAACAAATTTTTGCAGGGAAAAATGTGCTTCTCGCTACAACTGCTGGAAATTTTTTGCTGTTCACTCAGCCAGGAAATTCTGCTAAAGCTCTAGCTCAAAAATTAGGCTTGAAAGGAGGTGGAAACGATATGCAAGTTCAAGGAAGGGATGAAAAAGTAGTAGAAATACTCTAACTACCAAGAACTCCCCTATTTTTTCTGAAAATAAGAACTAAAACATTATTTCTTCTCACAAACGAGGAGATGACCTGTAATTATTTTGCTATCGCAAACATCACGAAGTGGCATAATCCCAGTATGAAATCAGCATTCTTGTGCTGTTTTTTCAAGCTCTTCAATCGTATGAGGGAATTGTTCAATTTTAAATTTCTCCCCATTAATCGTCCAGGTAAAAAGCCTTCTTTGGAGAAAATGACCGATCAAAAGCTGTCCCTCTGGCTGCAAAATACGATAAGCTTCAGTGAAAAAATGCTCAGTATTTTCGATATGTTCCAACAGAAAAAAAGCTGAAAGCAAATTGAAAGATTCGTCTTCAAAGGGTCGGTCTTTCTCTAAATCACAAACGACTTTTTTGATTCTTCCGGGATGCTTGGAAAGAAGCTCTTTTGCACAGTCGCAGGCAATATATTCATCAGGATTGATGACTTTGAGCTGATCATACATTCTCCCATCCCCTGCCCCGAGATCCAAAATACGAAAACCTTTTCTCTCCCTAGGGACAAACCTTCTAAAATCCAAACTATAAAAAGAATTCAGATGGGGTCGATATTTTTTATATTCATCTTTGGTACGGTTATAGCCCTCCTCTGGAATGAGAAGTTCTACATGTTTGCTATCATAGGTCATAACTACATAGTAATTAATGATTTAAAAAAAAGTTATTTTAAGAGATCAAAAAATTTGATTAAAGCGGATGATTTTTAATTCAACATTCCTTGGAGATAAGGGAAATGTTTTTTAAGTAGTTGTAAAATTTTTTGTGGATAACAAAAAATATTTACTTCAGCATGGTTAAAATCCGTTCTTCTACTATGCACTGAAGCCACTAAATGATCATCAACAATAAGAGAACGAAGATCATCATCAAGAAAAGGATCAGCATCTTCCTCTTTTCGCTGACTTCAGATACAAAATGATTTCCATTCCATAAAAATACCCAATTTCCCACGATCTTCTTGCTTAAGTAATCCCAATATCCATCAAGACAACTTTTCTTGAAAAGTAAGTATCAAACCTCCTTCCCAATCAATATTTTCCTCATTTGCATCAATAGGAACACGAGCACTCCACACTGCTACTTCTGGACTATTAATAACATTATAGGTATTAAGTATAGAAAATGAAGGGAGTGATTTAGTATTAGGATCATTTGATAAAGCTGTCAAAAACTCCTGTTTGTTTATTAAAGGATCAACAAATGGTACCGTATTATTGGTTTGATCGTCTCCAGAAGTTTGAATACGTTTATCCATTCCTTCAGTATGTAAAATAGTAAAAATCTGGCTAAAAAAGCCCTAACTGCTGAGGTTGCTCAGTTTTTTTCTTTTCTTCTTGTAAAATCTTCTGTAGATTCTTGAAACCTCGTTTCTGGACAAGGATTTCCTCCCATTTTGCGAAGTCTATGGTTAATCTCATCTTTTCTAAAGGATAAGCTTGAAGCTCAGGCACCTGCATCAGCAGAATAAGTTCCTTGGAAAAGAAGGCATCCTCCTTTCAGTTGATCAGCTTTTCTTTTATTTCACATTGGATTTCATCAAGATGAGTATAGATTTGCTCTATTGTTCCGTATTTTTTGATCAAATCGGAAGCTTTTTTCGGTCCAATCCCCGCAACTCCTTTGACATTATCTGCCGCATCACCAATCAACGCCAAGTAATCCACAATTGACACGGGAGCAAAGCCAAACTCTTTCTCAAAATCGGGGATTCTCGTGGTGATATGTTTGAGAGGATCGGTTACGACGAGATTTGGAGCGAGGAGCTGTTTTAAATCCTTATCAGAGCTAAAAACCTGAACCAAAAGATCAGGATTCTGCTGATGAAAAGTAGCTAAGGTCCCAATACTATCATCTGCTTCATAGCCAGGAGCCGTAACCGTAGGAATTCCTAATTCTGAAACCAACTCCATAACTAAAGGGATCTGAGCTTTGAACTCGTCTTCCAGCTTCGTTCTATTTGCTTTGTAAGCCTCATATTTCTCTTTTCTCTTGGTCTTAACCGGAGAATCCCAGCAAATCACAAAATATTCCGGCTGCTCGAAAAGCAGTTTGAGCATCATACGGATAGAACCATAGATCACATTCTGATTTTGCCCTTGAGCATTGATCATCGGAGGGAAAGCATACCAAGCTCTAAAAAGAAATCCTGATCCATCAACGAGCGAAAGCCTTTTCATTGAGAAAATGCGTGAAATAAAACAAGCAATAAAGCTAATTGTAAAGGAAGCTGGTAGAATTGCAAGAGGAAAATATGAAGATTTTTTTGACAGAAAAGGAATTTTTGACTATACTTAGTAAAGTTTTTATATCCTTTGAACTGATGGTTACTAATAACATTGCTATCAATAGAGAAGCAGAGAGGGGTATCAAATTACAGAAAGCGAGAGAAAGTCCGCGATGCAGGAGAAAATTTCTATTGGATCACGATGGAAGAAAAGAACTCTTAAAAAAAGCAAAGAATAACTCATTGATACACAAAAAACTTGATAAAAATTCTTTCAATCTTTAAAATCATAATTTATACAAAATCATTAGAAAATGAAATCAAACTTTAACACTCACTGCATCTCAGAAACTCTTGAGAAAAGCTCATTTATAGATATTGCTGATCAAGAAATTTTTGCAGAATGGTGTAAAGTTCACGATAATCTTTGCCCTCAGTTTTTGCCTAGAAAGCAGCGGAAAAAACTTGATAAGAAGCAAATTTTAGAGAAAAAGAAAGGAAAACTCCTCCTCTCGCTTCCGCAAGACCTGCAACTTTAGGAAATGATGGATATTATCAGGAAAATTGACCAAGATACTCTGAAGAGAAAGCCTGAAAAACAAAATGAAAGAGCAGACCAACTCCTTGAGCTTGAAAGAAAGTTTGAAAAAGCAGGTCTTTACCTTGCAAATTTCTTCCCCTTAGATGATAAAAGTGAAGAAGCGAAACTGGCACAATTCCTCACTCAACAGTTTTATTCTTATGGATGCTCTCTTCAGCAAAAAACAAAAAAGTCTGATTCTCTTCCTCGCAATATCTCACTTTCTGAGGAGGAACTCAACAAGATTGATCAGCGATTATTAGGCAAGCAGGCTTATGAAAAAAGGCTCGCAAGACTCTGAGAAAACCCTAGCACAGATCAACTTAATGCTATGAGAAAAGAGCTCTTAACTACTGCTTTCAAAGCTCTCAGGAGAGAAAGCTCGAAAGAACAAGGAGAAAAGCCACGAGACCTCAAAAAGGGGCCTATGTATCAGTTTCAAGAAATGACACAAAATCAACTTGTAAAAACGATCCAAACTCCTGAAACCGAACTCTATACTGCAATATTTCGTAGAGGGAAAGAAAAGCTTTTCAATGAAATGCCTGCTCCTAGAAGAGACAATCATATGCGAAATTTTTTAAGAAAAAATCTAGGCGTTGATTTTCAATTTTTAAAGACAAAGCTAACCGATGCACTAAAACTCCCAATATTAAAATCTGAACTTGAAAAAGTTAGACAAACAGGAGATAAAAGTCTGATTTCTGCCAAGGAGTTAGAAATCGCAAAAAAGGTTCAAGAAAAAGTAAGTAGTTTTGATTATCAGCAAAAGGCCAATATTCCCTCTGAGATGGTAGAAACTTCAAAAATTAACTGTGTAGGGGCTGTTCTATTAGGAGGACTTCTACTAGAAGAGTTGGATATCCAATATCTCGCTGTTGATTTACCTCTACATACAAGTACAATTCTCGTTACTTCAGACGGTAAGTGGTACCGACAAGATTCTACCCCCTGAACAACAGATGAAGAACGAAATTATACAGAAATTACTCCAGCACTCCTAGAAAATAAACAAGAACGAACAAAACTGCAAGAAAAAAAAGAAGGAATTTTGGTATTTAAAAATTGGAATCCCTATGAACATATCAAAGACCAATTACATATTTATGTCGCAAGTCCAGAAAAGCTGCTTCAATCAACTATTTTAAATAATATAGGAAGTACTTTTTTCGAAAAAAAAGATTTCTCTAAATCAGAAAAATTTTACGAAAAAGCTCTTCAAGTTGAAGAAAATGATGCACATGCTCATAATAACCTAGGGAATGTTTATGATCAATTAGGAAAAGACAAAAAAGCAATTGAAGCTTATCAAAACGCTTTAAAAATCATATCAAATTATAGCTTCCCTTATAATAATTTAGGAAATAGCTTATTAAAATTAGAAAAATATGAGGAATCGATTCAATGTTTTCAAAAAGCAATCAGACTTAATCCAGATGATGCAGTTCCTTATATCAATTTAGGAAATACTTTATTAGAATTCGGAAACTATAAAGAAGCAATCCTATTTTATCAAAAAGCAATTGAACTTAACCCAGATGATGCAGTTCCTTATAATAATTTAGGGAATGCTTTATTAGGATTCGGAAACTATAAAGAAGCAATCCTAGCTTATCAAAAATTCATTCAACTTGCAGGCGAAGAATATAAAGGTTGAATTGAAAAGGCCAATGAAAAAATAAAAAAACTCCAAAAAAAACTGAGTAGCACTCCTAAATCTCCTCCTTTTAAATCATCGAACTTTAGTTGATAAAAATAATAGTATACTATCCGAGCTTGAGGAGCTTAATACGATTTTTTCTAATTTGTTGAAGGCATTCCTCTTGGCCAGAAATTTTAAGTTCAGGGTTACTAACAATAAAATCAAAAAGCTGATCCTTGATTTCATGTTGTTTCTTTTGTAAGGAAGTTCCTTGAATAATAAGATCAGTTTTTTGATACTGATTAAGCCACTTCGCAAAATATACTAAAAGCTCCCCATCATTCATCGTAAGCTGAAGTATCGTTTTATCTCAATTCTGAACCGTACTAGAAGAGATAAAAATCCCGAGCTCCTGTAAATGCGGAAGATATACTTCTTCAAAAAGCTTGGAAAGTGCATTTCGCATCGAAAAAAGCGGAATATGTGCCTTTGCGGAGAGAAGCTCATTATTTTTGATCTCAAACTTCCCATAAAGAAACACCAAAGCAAAAAGATAAGAAAAAAATTCTTCATCAGATTCAGGAGAAAACCAATTTTCCTTTAATCCACGAATAAAAGTTCCCTGTTGCTCTTTGCTAATTTGACAGGATATTCAAAAATTATTCGAAAGATCGTGTTGAAGCTTCTCTACATCTCTGGAATAAAAAGGCAAAAACCGATACTTCTCCCCTGTTTCTTCATTAAATCAAGAAAACATTGCCAGCGTTCTCTCGAGCATTGAAATATCAAAACTATAGTCTGGAAGCTGATTTTCTTGAAGATAAACTACCTGCATTCCTTGACCTAAATTTTTGAGATTGATCAGCTTTCGCTGTTTTTTATGATAGACTAAAATCCCCTTATCATAACTAGAAATCTGATATCCAGAAAGTGAAAAACGATACTCCTTGAGCTGAGGAATATTCGGATTTTCTACACAAAGTACATGATGCTGATCAAAGGTAAGTTGCATAACCACCAATCATAATATAAAAATCTGATTACTTTCCTCTCAAAATCTTGTACAGCAAGGCAAGCTCTATCAAATTAATCATCAAAGCCGTTCCTCCATGGCTAACAAAAGGCAAGGTTAACCCTGTATTTGGAAGAATCTCAAGATTCACCCCAATATGAACAAAAACCTGAACAATAATGAGTGAAATAATTCCAATAGCAAGGGTTTTGAGCTGTGGATCTCTTACTTGACTAAGTTGCTTTAAGACTGTAAAGAAAAGTCCCATATACAGTGCGAAAAGAAGCATATTTCCAACAAATCCTATCTCTTCTGAAAATGCAGCAAAAATCATATCCGAATACGCCTCTGGTAACTGTCCCATTTTTTGTAAGCCTTTTCCATACCCTTGTCCTCGAAATCCTCCTCCTCAAATAGCAATCAATCCCTGCTGATTTTGCCATCATTCTTTCTTGTAAATTTCTTTTTTTGCTTCTTCATCTGTGGTGAAAAAAGTTTTAAGTCTGGTCAAAGCATAGTTATCTGGGTTCCACATACTCATCGTTCAGATTCCAAGTAATGCAATAATTGAAGCTGCTCAAACAAGAATTCAGATTTTTGAGAGTTTAAGCCCATTATACCACGCCATAATCGTTCCTGTTAGAGCAAGGATAAAGAGCGTTCCCATATCTGGAATCGCAAGGATAATAAGAAGAATAATAGCATTAATAACCGCAAACTGTGTGAGAAAAGACATGCTTTTAATATATTCTCTCCTCTTCGTAATCCAATAAGACATAAAAAACACATATCCCAGCTTAAAAAATTCAGCAGGCTGCATATTTGGCAGTCAAGGAAAATCTACCCATCCTCTCGCGGTTCCATTGGTCGCTCCAATAGTCGGAAGAAAAACACAAAGCTGAAAAAGGAAAACAATTACCGTAATGGTAAAAATCAGTTTTTTCTCTTTTAACAAAGGTAAAGGAAACAAGAGTATCAAAAACACTCCAATAAGTGAAACAAAAAGATTCTTTACCTGTCCAGAAAAGTAAAAATAGTTATTTTTTCCTTGAACCTTCTTTTTTTCGTTAAGAACTAGCTTAACGTCATCTCCCGTTCCTTCTAAAGTTGAAAGTTCAGGGAGGGTCTCGAGTTCAATTTGGGCTCAAGTATTTTCTGTTCCTGTTGCCGATTCTCCAGATCCATAAAAAGATGGGGTAGAGAGATTTTTTTCAATTACCTTCTGTGTTGATTTAAGGATAGTTTCATCAAGGAAAGTATTAAAAGCCTTCACCGTTTCTATATTTTGAACAATGGTTTGTTCAAACTTTTGATCAAAGGACTTCCAAATACTGGTACTATAGACTGCAAAAAGTCAAAATAACGTCAGAAGTCATCAATAAATCCATATTTTTATCGCATTATGCATCGGTTCACATCAAAAAAAAGCAAAAAAATTAAAGAATTATCTCTTACTTTTTTTATTATTTTGGCTTGAGATTGCAAGGGAGAAACATTTTTTAGCCAATAATTTCTTTCTTATCCTCAAATCCCATCTTGGGCTTTTTGGAAAGCAAGCTTTTCCTGCTGCTTACGATAATAGTTTGCAAACCTATGGGCTTCATCTCTAATTCTCGTAAGTAAGCGATCCGCCTCATCATACTGCAAATCAAACTCCTCAATCGTCCCATCTCTCCGCACATACAGCTTCTCTCCCACCGAAGCATCAGATTTTTTACTTTTTTGTCAGATATGAGCTTTCTTTCTCGCCTCTCACTTTCCTAGAGCAACAAATTGCACAGATGAGAAAAGCTTTTTTAGCTCTGGATACTTTTTCTGAAGCTCAAAAAGAATAGCAAGCTGACCTTTCCCTCAATCAAGAATGAAGAGATTGGGAATCCTGAGTTTTGACCGCTCTTCTGGAGTATTTAAAGCAAATCTCCTGATCAAGACCTCTTGCAATGCAAGATAATCATCGTTTTTGACAGTCTGAATCTTGTATTTTCTATAGAGTTTCTTTTCTTCTAATCCTCCAACCAAGCAACTTAGACCTCCGCTCGTCCAATCTCAGCTCAGATGAGAAATATCAAGACATTCCATCTGATAAGGGAATTGCGAAAGGCGATAACGCTCCTGAAGCTCAGAAAGCAGCTCGGTCATTACTGTTCCGCCTTGCAAAGTCTGTCCAAGTAGATAGGATTGGAAAAAATCATCAAAAAGCTGATTCATACGAGTAGCTTCCTCTTTGGTAAACGAGAATTTCTCAGTAGCAAACCGATTTCCCTGCTGATGAAAAGTTCCAAATTCTGAAGCGAAGTTTGCAAGCATTTCTTCGCTATCAAGATCAGCTTTTTCAAAATGGTGGCGAATCACATCAATCATCTTTCCCTCAAAAAAATGGAGCAACACATAGGCTCTCCAACTTCCCAGCTCACGAATCTGCAAGAGATAACCTGAAAAAGATTTCGCATATTCCACCGACTGCTTCTCGGTAAATTGCCGGATTTGGAGGTAAATGTCCCTGAGTTTGGCTGCCCATTCAAAATTCTGAACCTGAACCGCCTCATCAATCAGCTTTTTGAGCTTTTGTTCTATCGGTTTGGTATTCCCCTTGAAGAAACTCGTAATCAACTGAGGATATTCAGGTTTCTCTAGCTCTGACTTAGCACATCGCCCCTTACAAAGTCAAAAATAGAAGTCTGAACAAAGCTTTCATTGCTTAAACTGCGATAAAGGACAGCTCCTATACTGCACAATCTGCCTGAGATACTGGAGAAACTTCTTGAGCTCTCTGGTATTGTGCTTGGGACCGATATAAGTAGCTCCATCATTGAGCTTTTTCCTCGTGATAAGGAGCTGAGGAATCAGGTGTTTACTGAGCTTGATATAGGCGTAGGCATTCGCCCCTTTGAGCATATTATTGAAGGGGGGAAGGTGCTTTTTGATGAGATTGGATTCCAGATAGAGGCTTTCGCTCTCATTTTCTACACTCAGAAAATCCACACTCTCCGCCTGAGCGAGCATTTCCTGCTTCCAAACACTCCCTGGAGTGAAATATTGGCTCACCCTCTTTTTCAGATTTTTTGCTTTTCCGATATAGAGAATCTGCTCTTTCTTATCTTTGAAAAGGTAGACTCAAGGCGTATTGGGGAAATGGGCGATCGCAGGAGGATTGAGCATTCGTAGCTAAGGAAATGAAATCTTGCTCCTTACGATAGCTAATTTGAGGAGGAATGCAAGAAATTCTTATTTGACTCTCTCTATGAAATAAATATAGTAAATTTTAGAAAACAAAAACTAAAGTTAAACAAATAAAAATTTTAATTATGGAACAATATTTAGAGAAAGTAAGATGGAATCTCTATTGTAATAAGCAAGAAATCAATATTTTTATACGATTCTTAATAATATTAGGAGTACTAGGGATGTTGTTATTCTTCTTATTTAAGCAAAAATGGATCATATTTGCAGGAGCAATAATTGCTGTCTTAATTTTTTTACACATACTACACATAAGTGTCGTAAAAAATAAGACTCAAAAAAAAATTCTTCAAATCTTAGAAAGAGATATTCAATTTTTGGAAAAACTAAAAGCTGAATATATAGAGCTAAAAAAAGAAATCTCGGCAAAAAGAAAAGGAAAAAAAAGCTATAAAACCAAGGAGCCAGACTGGCTATCAAAGAAAATTTCTTGGATAGAAAGGAATATCCAAGAAAATAAAGCTTGGATTGAAAAATTCAAAAATCTAGGTTGAGGTTATCTTGACCTAAAAAAACAGGAGAGGTTTTAAAACTCCTGTTTTTTACGATCTTTTTATTCTTTATCCTTTACTCATTTTAAAGAGCGGTAGAAAGTTCTTTCTGTTTTTTAGCTGAAGAACTCTTAGTACTTGAATATGAACTATGTTTAGATTTCTTTTCAGCTTTTTTATTCCAAACTTTTGCCTCTGATATGAATTTTTCATATTCAGCTACTTTATCAGCTGAAATATATTTTTTCAATCCTGTCAAAAAATCCTGATTTACTTTCTGGAGTTGAGCTTCAATTTCCGCTTTCTGAGCATCATTGCTTGGCGATCTCATCTGTTCAAGAAGTTTCTTCATCTGTTCTGATTTTTGCTTTTGTAAAAGCTGGATCTCTGTTTTCTGAACATCAGTAAGCTTATTTTCATCAAGGAACTCCCAAAGAAATCCTAATGAATTTCAGGATTTTGGCTTACTTCACTTTTTATTGAAAGGACGATCTCCTTTGAGTTTTGAGAGAAATTGCTCAAATTGGACTTTTTGATCTGCTGGGATAAGAGCAAGCATCTGAACTTCAATTTCAGACTTCTTTTTTTCTCGCTGTTCTTTTAACTTAGCTTTTTCTGCTTCATCATTTACTGATTTTCTTTCTTTTTGATAATTTTTTCTTGCGGTTTTTAACTCAAGCATAAGCTTATCCAGCTGATTTTTTTGAGTAGTTGCAAGAGTCAACTGAGAAATAAATTGTTCTAGTGGATGTTTGCGAGAAGCTCCACTTGTAACATCAAATTCCTTACTAAGGCAATCTAATTTAGGAGGGGAGAATGAGGCTTTTGTCGTTGCAGCGAAAACCCCAGTTCCAATTGCAAGGCTTGTTGCAGATACTCCAATCAAAGCGACGAGCAGTTTTTTTCTTTGTATCATCTCTTGTATTAAAGGTTAAAACCTCACTCTTGAGGGCTTCTTGAGCGAAGCGATGGGGAGTATAGTGATCAACCTTAAATTTATCTTAAAAAAGAAAAAAATCTGACTCACTCAACTTTTAATCTTTATTCATTCTATACCCAAACCCTTTAATCGTTTCTATCGCATCCTTTCCAATTTTTTTCCTAATCGTGGAAACATACACATCAAGTTTTCCATCTTCTTCAAACCCCGCTTCTCCTCACCAGATTTCCTCAATAATATTGAGCCTAGAAACTGCGATTCCCTGATTCTGCATCAAAAGCTCTAAAATCTGAAATTCTTTGAGTGAAAACTTGAGTTCAGAACCAGTTTTAAAAACCTTTTTTTGACTTAAATCCAAGCGAAGATCTTGAAAGACTACTTCTTCTTTGGGAGCGAGTCTTTTGGTAAGTGCAAAAATTCTAGCTTCCAGTTCCTCCAAATCAAAGGGCTTCACCAAATAATCATCCGCTCCTACCTCAAAACCTTCAAGCTTATCTTCTAGCTGTCCACGAGCGGTCATCATCAAAATCGGCGTCTGAGGCTGATATTGCTTGATCGTTTTAGCGATTGCTATGCCGTCTACTCAAGGGAGCATCAAATCAAGCAAAACAATATCAAAAGTCTGATGCTTTACGACTTCATTTGCATATCATCAGTGTTCAACTCGCAAAACACGATGTCCATCCAGCTCAAGATAGTTTTTGATACTCTCAGCAATGGTTTTGGTATCTTCAACGAGGAGAAGAGAAAGAGTCATAAAAACAAGGGAAAGAAGATAAAATTATGAAAAAGTCAAAAGAAAGCTGACTCCTGATGCCGTTCAAGATTCACATTCCAGTTTAAATCCCTGCTTATCAGCGAAGAGCTTTGCAAGATAGAGCCCTAATCAAAAACTTTTTCTATCACTATGTGAAGCCTCTGCCTGCCAAAATCTCTCTCGTATTTTTTCTCTTTGCTCTAGAGAAATATGAGATCAGCTATTCCACACTTGAAAAGCATTTGATGAAAGGGAAATCTTGATCTTTCCTTCTTGATCAACAAACTTGAACGCATTACCAATAAGATTAGTAATAATACAATTTCGCCCTTGAGGATTGATTTCTTTTTCCAAATACTCAGGCAAATCAAGCTCTAGGGTCAGTTTTTTTTCCTGATATTGAAGCTGAAACTGCTCAATAAGTGATCTGATTGTTCTTATAAGTTCAGTCTTTTCTCTTCTTAGCTGAGTTTTTTCTTCAAGCTGAGTAATAAGAAGCAAGGTATCAAGTAAACTATCCATCCTTTTAATCTCTATTTTTATCTGCTCAAGCGTGTTTTCGTAGTCTTTGGATTTACGAGCAAGAGAAAGTAAGGAACTCATCGCCATAAGCGGTGTCTTGAGCTCATGTGAAGCATTTCTCACAAAATCCTTGAGTCCACGAGTCTGAGATTCAATTTTCACGAGTGCTTGATTGAATTTTTGGCTTACACGATTGATTTCATCTTGAGGATGCCCAGCAATTTCAATTTTACAATCAAGACGGTCAATATCTATATTTTCAAGTGCTTTATTGAGAGCATTCAGCTTTTTGAGGGCTGTTTTTACAAAAAAAAGAGAAATCAGATAGGAAATCGCCGTTCCTCCTACGACCACGACAAGCGAAATCCAGAAAAGCAAGATTTGAAGCTCCATCTGCTGAGTTACATTACGAACACGAACTTCGTCCCCCTCTTTAACAAAGTAAAGATAATAATCATCAATATCTATAATTTGAAAAAACTGCTCCTCATCTAATAAAAGTGATGCTTCCTTTGAATTGATAGGAAAACGAAGCTCACGATGCTGAAAATTCTCATTTGAAGAAAAAGTATATTTTTGATTTTTATTCAAAGGAACTGGGTGAATCGGTTTTCTGAGCCCAAAATACCAAAAAGAGAAAAAAAACAAATTCATCATCAAAGAAATCAGCAACAAAATTCCTGCTGAAAAAAGCGTAAATTTTAGAGAAATCTGAGTTGAAGTCTTTAATCTTTTAAACATTTGATTGAGAATGAGAAATAAAGCTTAAGTTAATATCTTCAAGATAGTCAACAAGCTTAAAAGAACCTTAAAAAATCAGACTTATCTCTCTTTTTTTACCTGCAAACCACAAGGCATTTTCTTGTAGAGAAAAAGATAAGCATTTAAACCAAAGAATAAGCACGCCATCATGACAAAAATGATAATCTTGTGCAGCCTATTCGCCCCTTGAAGAAGCATCAGCACCATCATCATAAATGACCAGATCCAGATAAAAGCTCTAGTTTCCCCTCTTGTAAAGCCAAGTCCAAGTAATCTATGATGAAAATGCGTATAATCTCCATTAAGCGGATTCTTCTTCACGATAAAAATCCTCCAAAGCCCAACCCAAATTGCATCAAAAATCGCTAAAGAAAGTGCTACAACCAGCGTTCCAATCTTTGCTCCTCCTGCGACCGAAAGATAGGCGATCGCGAAGCCAAAAAACATGATTCCGACATCCCTTACCAGTCCTAAAGGCTTGTATTCAATCACGGTATAGATTAAGCTGATTAAGAAAAGAAAAAAAGACAGATTCTGAACGAAGATTAAGGCTTCTAGATTATTAAATTGCTCATAACTCTGGAAGACCACAAACTTGATCAGCAAAAAAATCGTGAGAAATCCTATCGCAGAAATTCCACTTCCTTGAGCATAAATCCCATCAAATCGGTTGATCGCATTGATACAAAACATCGTCCAAACCATAAAAGCGACGGTAAACAGCCGATTTGGAATCTGATATACGATATCATTACCAATAACAAGTTCCTGATTTCCAATTCCACCAATCCAAACCGCCAAAAAAGCTGAAAGAAAATGCACAATCAACCTTACAAAAGGAGGAATTTTAGGAAATTTTCAAAGATAACTTAATTCTTCTAGCATTTCTACTATTCCAATAAGCATTCATGGAATAAGAAGTCCAAGAAATAAGGGATTAGAAAAATACTCTGGATACACAATACCAACTCCCACAATAACACTTAGAATTACAAAGATCCCCTGTAACGTCGGAACAGGTTTTCTGGTGTTTTTGAGATCACTCCCTGGTTTATCTAGAACTTTGAATTTCTTAAAAATCAAAACTCCTGCAATTGCAATCAAAAGTGTAATAATAAAAAGAAGAAAATATTGCATCCTTACAAAAAAAGTAAAAACCTGATTCTTTTGTAGCAATTATAGAGCAAAAGTCTAGAAGAAATCGCAAAAAGAGTTTAATTTATTTCCCCTCTCTCCTTGATAACCTTCTTAATATCTGCTAAACGATAGCCTTTTCTCATCAATTTTTGAATAATTTCAAAACCATCAACTCCTCTCTTTTTATATTGTCAGATTTCCTTTTCTATTCCTTGAAAAATCCCTTCTTGAAGCTCTTCTGCATGTTTTTCAGTCAGTTGAGCAAGCAAAGATTTATCAATCCCTTTGAGCTCAAGTTTTTGTTTGATAAGGAAAAGAGGCTTCCCCTTACCGATAACCTCACTGTTGAGATAACTTTCAGCAAAAAGCTGATCGTTCACAAAATTTTCAGCCTTTAATTTTTCCAAAGTTCTCATCACCATTTCAGAATCGTAGCCTTGTTGATACATTTTGATCCTAAGTTCTTTTTCAGTTTTTGGATATTTGCTGATAATGTTTATTGCATATTCATAACAGGATTTTGCCATTGATTATTCAGTTAAACTAAAGTGAATACTCTCATTTCAAGAAACAAATTCTGAACTGATCGTTCAGTCAGCTTCTTTTTCTTCTATTGTTAATAATAAGGCTTCTCACTTGAACATTTCATCAAATTCTTTCAAAATCACTTTTAAATATTCACTTGCAGTCGTATAGGTCAGCTTTACCTTTTGCTCTACTGCGAAATCCGCATCTTTTCTCATTTGGTTGAGGAAACGAGAAATCTCTCTTGCCACGCCTTCTCTCTCAAGTTCTGGAGTCAGAGTCAAATCAAGTTCTGCGATCATATTCCCCTCTACTGCGATATTATTGGCATCAAGCCCTTCATACGCTACTTCATAATCCTCAGCACTCAAAATCCAGCTTCCCCCCTGTGGAGAGAAAACCTCAACCTGTCCATTTTCAAGTTCTCTGATATTCCCTTGCTTTCCATTCGCGATGATTTGCCCGGTATCTTTCCCAAATTTCGCAGAAAGCTGGCTCCCTAATGGCTTAAAAATCTTCACCAAAGGCTTATCCGAACTAAACGATCAGATTTCTTTTACATTCACTTCTTCTTTGATGATTTCACCGTATTTTTCCAAAAGTTGCTGTTCGTTGAGCATTTTTACTATTACAAAAGATTAAATTCCAATCCTAGCTTATAAAATTTCACCTTAAATGCAAGATTTTCATCTTCAATATTTTTCTCTTGTATTTCACTCTCATATTCTTAGAAACAAAAATGCCTACCAAGCACCTATACAACAGTTTAGCAGTCTTGCTATCAATCTGTTTGTTATTCAATGAGTTAACTTAGACACATAGCTTGACTGAGTTATATTCATTGCAGAAAATAAACAGGTTGTCGCTTGGTAGGCACATTTACGAGTTATGTGTCTTTTTTTATATGCAAAAAAAGCGAGAAACTCTGATTTTTATTCTTTATACGTATGAAGATGAAGAAACAAATGCTTGGTGCAGGAATTTTTATGTTAACGCTTTGCTGTGGTTTGCTCGTTTGGGGAACTGGAAAGTATCTCAAGACGGACTGAACTCCCGATTTCCAGAAATTAAAATCTACAAATAATGGGAACCAGCTCACTGCAGAAATGCGAGATGAACTCATGGATGGACTCAGTAAAATGCAACAGGGACAAGGTTCTTCTCAAACATTTAATCAAGAACATACTAAATGAGGTATTCCAAAAGGAGCAATAATGGCGTTCAATCTCAGTTCTTGCCCTGAGTGATGGTCAAGATTCGCTGAAGCTGATGGAAGATTTATTATGGGAAGTAATTCTAATATTAAAGGGAAAGGAGGAAATTCAGAAATAAACATTACTATTTCACAATTACCTCCACATTATTTTTACATAACACATGGAAGTAAATGAAATAGCTGGTTAGATGAAAATCCAGAAAGAACAGTTGCATGAATGTGAGACTGGACAGCAAAACTAGGACATAGAACACAGAAAGATACTTACTATTATCTACTATGAGCAGGGCAATGAAAGACTGCAAATGCAGGTAGAACAAATACTATCTGAAATGGACAATCTATCAACATACAGAATCCTTATATCAAGCTCCTTTACTGTCAAAAAGATTAAAAATAAAAAGCCAGAATTACTCTGGCTTTTTTATTTATTCTTTTTTCTGGTCTTTATTAAAGGCATCAATCACCTCTTGCAAAGTTCCCTTATACATAAAATATTCTTCAGGAATCTCATCTACTTCCCCATTGATAATCCTCTCAAACCCTGCAATCGTATCTTCCAATTTCACATAAGTTCCTGGCATTCCGGTAAACTGCTCAGCCACTGAGAAGGACTGGGAAAGAAATTTTTCAATTTTTCTCGCTCTATAGACCGTTACCTTGTCCTCCACTCCAAGCTCTTCCATACCGAGAATAGCGATAATATCTTGAAGCTCCTTATATTTCTGGAGGATTCTTTGGATTTCTTTGGCTACTTTATAGTGTCTTTCTCCTACTGCATCAGGATTCAAAATCAGAGAATAACTCTCAAGCGGATCCACTGCCGGATAAATCCCCTTTTCAGCGATAGACCTATTCAACACGATCGTAGAATCAAGATGCGTAAAAGTCGTCGCAGGAGCAGGATCGGTAAGATCATCCGCGGGAACATACACCGCCTGCACTGAAGTAATAGACCCTTTATCTGTAGAAGTAATTCTCTCTTGCAAAGTTCCCATCTCACTCGCCAAGGTTGGTTGGTATCCTACCGCAGAAGGAATTCTTCCAAGCAAAGCCGATACCTCAGACCCTGCCTGAGTAAATCTAAAGATATTATCAATAAAGAGCAATACATCTTTTCCTTCCTGATCTCTGAAATATTCTGCCATCGTAAGTCCCGTCAAAGCAACTCTCGCTCTTGGTCCAGGAGTTTCGTTCATCTGTCCATACACCATCGCCGTTTTATCAAGCACCCCAGATTCCTTCATCTCGTGATAAAGATCGTTTCCTTCTCTGGTTCTCTCTCCCACTCCAGCTACTACAGATACTCCGCTATGCTCTGTTCCAATATTGTGGATAAGCTCCATCATCACGACCGTTTTTCCTACACCAGCCCCACCAAAAAGTCAGACTTTCCCTCCTTTAAGAATCGGAGCAAGTAGATCAACAACTTTGATTCCCGTTTCCAAAATCTCAGCTTTTGTCGCCAAATCAGCAAAAACCGGAGGCTTTCTATGGATGGGCCACTGCTGAGTTCAAGCAATCTGATTGCTTCCATCAATCGTCTTTCCCAACACATTGAAGATATGTCCCAAAACCTCAGGTCCTACTGGAACCTTGATTGGCGATTTAGTATTCTCCACTTCATCTCCTCTCTTGAGTCCATCAGTAGATTCCATCGCAATTCCTCTCACAATTCCATTCTCTAGAATCTGCAAGACTTCAATCACAACCTCATTTCCATTCGCATTTTTTGGCACAACTTTGAGGGCATCATAAACTTTCGGAGCTTCTTGCTCAAAAAGCACTTCTACCACCACACCTTTTACTGAAACAATTTTTCCATTCATAATTATCAAATTTAAAATATAAAAGATATTTAAAAATATTTTATTTTTCTAACTGTGCATTATCTCTAATAAGATGAATAACTTTCTTAATATAATCAGCTTTATTCTTACTTTTATAAACGGAAATATAAGAAGGATGTTCTATAGGAATAAGCTTAGAAGTCTTATATTTATATATTTTTTCATTTATTTTTTGAACATTAGGTTGTTTCACAATAAAGTCAGAAACTTCTTTTCAACACAAGAACACTACTTGTGGTTTATAAAGATCAATCTCCTTTTCTAAAACATTCCATCATTTCCCTTTTTCTTTTACTGTGGGATACCTTAACTTACCATTTTGATCATTAGGAACTCATCTTACTAAATTCACAGGATACATTCATTCAGAAGAAAAAGCATCAAATATCGAATGAATAATTTCTCCTGAACTAGTATTTCTATCAAAAGCAGCCAAAATATTTCACTGCTTATCTTCCTTATGAGAAAGCCCTACAAAAAAGATTCAATTATGAGGAATTTTTAGTACATCATTATGAGATAAAAACTGATTTTTATATTTTTTTCAACCATACTTCATCAAGCTTTAAAACTAAAAACTAAACACTTATTATGGATTGCTTCGCTTCACTCACAATGGCACACACTCTGAATTGTTCACTGTTAATTATTCATTGTTCCTTGTTAATTGTCAACTATTCAATCGCCACCTTCGCACTCACAATCTCACTAATCTCCTGCGTAATCTTCGCTTGTCTCGTTTTATTGTAGAGAAGATTAAGCTGATTAAGCACTTCTACCGAATTATCTTTCGCATTCTTCATCGCCAACATTCTCGCCGCATGCTCAGAAGTTTTATTATTAAGGACTGCTGAATAGATAATATTTCTAATTAACACCTGAAGAAAGTCAAACTTAAAGCTTTCGATATCCGGTTCTATCATCAAATATTTTTTCTCAATACTTTCTAATAAATCAACTTCAAGCCCCGTATTTTGAAGGAAAGTTTCAAAACTCTCTTCATCAAGAGGATAGAGCTTAAACCTCGTAGACATCTGCATCATTGTATTTTTGAAGAAATTGAAATAGATCTTAATCTTAGCATATTTCTTCTCTTCTAAAGCTTGTCTAATAAAAGCTGAAATCGGTTTTACCTCCCAAAGAAAGACTTTATCCGAAATTGTCGCAGAACCAACAACATTTCGTCCATTCCTCACAAAATATTCGAGCCCCCTTTTCCCTACGACGAAAACATCAACATTATCTTTTGCATTTCCATAGTTTTTTTCCATTCTTTTGAAGATTCTTGAATTGATTGCTCAGCAAAGTCCTCTATCACTCGTAACTACGATCAAGAGTCTTCTTCCGTTTGGATTCCAGGTCTTTTGATCGAAGTCAAAGATATTTACTTCCTTTCTCACCTCTTTTAGCACTTCCAAAAAACTTTCCATAAAAGCTCTATATGAACCAATCACTCCTTTCAGTTTTTGGAGTTTTACCGTAGAAACAATCTCCAAGGCTTTGATAATCTTCTGGAGATTTTTTACGGATTTTATTTTGGTTCTGATCTGTTTGGTATTTGCCATACAACACAATAAGCTAATAAAGCATTATTTTCCTTCTGATTTTCTTTTTTTAATTCTCAAAAGCTGAATATCTGCAGTCAATTTTTGAAGATTAAGATAAGCTCTTTCAATCTCCTCCTGATCACCTGTCGTTCTAATCTCACTAATCTTTTTTTCAAGATCAGCTTTCATCTCCTGAAGCACTTGATCATCGGATTTAGGAGTAGTGGTAGCAGAAGCTACAAAAAGCACCACAACATTTCCATCTGTATACATAAATCCTTCTCCGACCGCCATTGCGACCTTTTCATCTTCAAAAAGGAAATCCGTATCAGAAAGAAACTCACTTCCTTTTTTTTCTATCGGAGTAAATCTAATAATTCACGGTATCGTGATCGTCGTAATCGGATTATGATGTGGCAGAATACAAAGCACTCAGATTTTACTTGGTAATTCAACTTTTTCTACCTGTCCATCGAAAATTACTCCATGAACGGTATGCATTTTTAGCCTCATGACCTCTTTTTGATAAATAAAAGTAACCTGATCTTCATCGCAGAAAAACCTCCTTTCCTAGAAAAATCTATTCCTGACTCACAAATCCACTCTCTTTCAAGGTCTCTGAAATCAACTCTTTAATTCCACTCTCAATCTCGGGAGTAAGTTCTTTAACCTCCTCAATTTTTTTTGCCAATTCCAAATAGCTAGTATCTAGTTTCTGATAAACTTTTTGCTCAAATGCAGTAATTTCCTCTACTGGCACTTTCTCAAAATAGCCATTAATTCCAGCATAGAGCAATACCACCTGTTTAAAGAATGGAATCGGATTATCATTGCTCTGCTTAAGCATCTCCATAAGCTTCTTTCCATTATCAAGCTTTCTCCTTGTCGCAGGATCCAAATCTGAAGCAAACTGTGAGAAACTCGCCAATTCACGGAAAGTCGCAAGTTCAAGTCTAAGTTTTCCAGCAACTTTTTTCATAATTTTCGTCTGAGCAGAACCTCCTACTCTAGAAACTGAAAATCCCACATCAATCGCAGGTTTGAAACCAGAATTGAAAAGCTCTGTCTCCAAAAAAATCTGTCCATCAGTAATAGAAATCACATTGGTTGGAATATAGGCTGAAATATCTGAATCCAAAGTCTCAATAATCGGCAAAGCCGTCAAACTTCCTCCACCTCGTGGCTGATCCACTCTCGCAGCTCTCTCAAGAAGCTTAGAATGAAGATAAAACACATCTCCAGGATAGGCTTCTCTTCCAGGAGGCCTTCTGAGGAGCAAACTCACCTCACGATACGCTACCGCATGCTTGGAAAGGTCATCATAGATAATCAAAGCATCTTTCCCATGCTCCATAAAATATTCTCCCATTGCACATCCTACATAAGGAGCAATATATTGAATCACAGAAGGAGAAGAAATCGGAGCATTGATCACGATCGTATATTCCATCGCTCATTTCTCTCTGAGCATTTCAACGGTTCTTCTAATTTTTGAATCTTTTTGTCCAATCGCGACATAGATACAGTAGACATTCTTTCCTTTTTGATTGAGGATCGTATCGGTCGCAATCGTTGTCTTTCCAGTTTGCCTATTTCCAATAATCAATTCTCTCTGCCCTCTTCCAATTGGCACCATCGCATCAATAGACTTAATTCCCGTTTCCAAAGGAACATTCACTGATTTTCTAGTAATCACTCCAGGAGCCACTTTTTCTACAAGCCCAAAATGCTTTGGAGCAATCTCTTTTCCACCATCAATCGGCTCTCCAATTCCATTGAGCACTCTTCAAAGATACTCTTCCCCAACCCCCACACTAAACACTTGGCCAGAAGAGCTCACACTATCTCACTGTTTAAGAGAACTATAATCTCCTAATACAAGCACTCCAACACCATCAGCAGAAAGATCCAAAACCAGACCTTTTAATCCATTTTCAAAAAGTACAATTTCTGAAAACATTACATTATCTAGTCCAATCACTGTAGCGACTCCATCTTTGAGTTCCAGAATTTCTCCCTTTTTTGTGAAATCCTCATTAAGCTGAGCATGATTGATCCCTTTTTCAATCTGTTCTAATAACTCCTGTACTACTGACATATTTCATTTATAAATAAAATAAAGTTTATATCCTTTCTTATTACCATAAAAGAAGAGTATTTCTTATGCTAGTTACTACTTTAGCAAGGCATCTAAATCTTTTTCTAATGATCTTTTGAAGATGTAACCTTGTCCCCTCATCTTTACACTTAAATTTTCTGAAACTAAAGGCTGAAAGTTTACTTTTACTTGTCCAAATTTCTCCTCCAAATACGCCATCAAAGGAGCAATAATATCTTCATCATTCGATTCAAGATTAAACTGTGCTTGTTCACTTGGAAGCAGAGATTGAAACTCACGAACAAAAGCTGACAATTTAGCAATATTCAGCATTTTTTCATTTTCTAGCAAGTGAATTAGTGCTCAAACTTCAGGTTGAAGTTCTTTCAATGTTTCAAAAAAACGGGGAGTAACTAACTTTCTCCCATATTTAAGAAGTAAACCTTTAATTACCTCTAAAAGCTCTAATATTTTTTCAGGTTGCTTACTCGCTAGCAAATAAGACAAGAGTTGCTTTTTATCTCACTTCATTTCATCAACAAGGAAACAAAAAATACCTTTCAGGTGAGAAGACTTATATTCATTCTATCAGGGAAATCAAGAAATAATCAGTACTACTGTAAATTAGAAAAAGCAAAAAAATTCCCCACTCCAATCTTATTGAACCAAGAATTATTGCGATAGTTCTTTATAATAAATCGTCCTTTCCTGACCTTTAATATTTCCTTTTGCATAAGTCTGCATTCAAATATCTGAAAGCTGAAACTTCCCAGTACTTATTCTCTCTAGCTGGATCAAAGCCCCTCCAAGTCCGAGTTGTTGCCCAAGCCAATAGCCAATACTTCTAATATAGGTTCCAGAACCGACTTCAAGCCTAAGCTTCAAAAGAGGAAAGTGATAGTCTAAAATTTCGTAAGCATAGATTTTCATTGGTTTTTCTTGGACTTCCGCTTTCCCTTTTCTCGCATCTTTATAGAGCCTTTTCCCATTCTGTTTTTTTGCACTAAAGGTCGGCAAAGGAAGCAGGACTTCTTTTTCTTCCTTAAAAAGTATGGAATCTAAAAGTTGAGAAATCTGATCCAAACTTGGGGCAGGAATCAGGTTTCCTTCTTTTTTAAGAAAACATGCTACTCAAGCCTCCTTAGACTCAACGACTTCAAATCTCTCCTCCTTCTCTCGGAAACTCGCATCTCGCGTATCAGTCAGAAGCGAAAAATCAATCGTCGTTTCATAACTCTTATCAAGCCCAATCAAAGAAGTTAGCTCTTTCGTCCCCTTCCCAACTCCGAGAATCATCAGCCCACTTGCCATCGGATCTAGGGTTCCGCTATGTCAGACTTTATCTTGGAAATGCGTCCTAATGATTTTTACTACATCAAAACTGGAAATTCATTTCGGTTTTACACAGGCAAGGAGCATTGAAGTCAAAAAAAAGATAAAAATTTGAGTAAATAATAGAAAAAAGCTGATTTTTTTCAAGGAGGAAATTTTTTAATCTCAGAAATCATAATTCTCAAGCTATAAAACTTTTAATCAAAAAAGTCATCAAAAATTTGCAATTTCTTTCATTTCTGAATATAATAATACCGTCATCAAGAAACAAGCTCTTAAAAGTTTGCTTTCAAAGGTGATCTTCAGGCTTTTAAACTTTTGTTTCAGAGCTTGGGGGAAAGAAAATGAAGTGATCTTTAAAAGACTCCAAAAGTTATCATTTATATCCTCCTTAGAAGGAGCGAGTTTTGAGCGAAGGACTTGTGCTTTCGGTTTAGAAAATCGGCTTTTGAAAACAACAAAAGTCAGAAATCAGATTTTATCTGGCTTCTCTCTCCTAAGATTCAGCCCATTTCAAAAGGGGAAAGGGATTCCTGCTTTTGCTTGGAAACAGCATAAATCCGGTTTTCAAGGGGAAGTGCTAGGTTATGCTCTAGTAAGTATTAAGAATGCTTTTTGTTTGAGGACTTTAGCTTGATTATTTACCGTGATTATGCTTAAGCTCTGAGAAAAGGATTCAACTTATTATCTTAACTTCAGATGAGGCTTTGTAAATGATGAAAAGAAAGATTCGTAATCTGCTCTCCTCAATGGCAAGGTAAGCTCTTGAGTGCTTCAGATGATGATTAAAAGTTCCTTGTCTCCTTGTTTTTACTCACTATCGTAAAGGCGAGGTGATAAGCCTTTTTCTAAACAATCTTTACTTTAAGTATCTAATTTGTAGCTTTAGGATAGCCTAGAGCATTAGATAGTTCCGAGCTTCTCGGAATCCTCTCGCTTTGAGGCTTCATTTGGTAGTCTATCACTTCCTTTTTCTTTCAGAAAGGGAGGATATGCGGTTCTGTATATTCTCTTTTTTTTATTTTAAAAAAATCTCTAGAGCTTGAACTTATCTTACCTTTCAGTATAAAAAGTCAGATTTTTATCTATCTTTATCTGAAAAATAATGAAAAAAAAACTTGCATTGATTATTTTAGACGGCTTCGGAATTAACACAAAAAACTTGGAAGAAAATGGAATCTACTGTGCAAATAATCAAACTTTTACAAACCTTTTTCAGCAAAAATTTGCTCAACTCCAAGCTTCCTGAGAAGCTGTTGGATTACCAGCATGACAAATGGGGAATTCTGAAGTTGGACATATTACCCTATGAACAGGAAGAATCGTAGAACAAAGTTTTGTTTCTATTAATAAATTATTAGATAACCACATCTTTGAGGAACAAAAAGGATTCCAAAACTTACTTGAACATTGTAAACAGAATCATTCTAATCTTCATCTTATCCAGATTTTTGGAAACGGAGGTGTGCACAGTATAGATGAGCATCTTTTGAAACTTCTTCCACTTATTCCTACTACCCAAAAAACCTATCTTCACTTCTTCTGAGACGGAAGAGATCTGCCCCCACAATCAGCTCTTGAACTTATGAAAAAGTTTGAAAGCTGGCTAGAAAATTACCCTCACGTACATATTGCTAGCTTCTGAGGAAGATACTTTGGTATGGATAGAGACAATAATCGGGATAGAGTTCAAAAAGCCTATGATGCAATTGCATTTCAAAAAAATATTTGTGAAACATCTGTTTCGGAATATCTTCAGAAATGCTATACAGAGAGTCAAGGAGATGAATTCATTCCACCAATGAGTTTTGCAAAAGGAGAGCCAATAGAAAAGAATGATGGAGTATTCTTTGTAAACTTTAGAACGGATAGAGCAAGACAATTTACTCAAGCACTAAAAGTAAGTAGAAATCCAGAAGAAGCAAAAAAATATGCAAAATGGGACCCGAATTTTTCTATAAAACCATTAGATAACCTCTATATTTTAACGATGACTAAATATTACCCAGAATACGACTGACCAACTATTCTACCTGAAAAAAATATCCAAAACACGCTATCTGAAGTTCTTTCTAAGAACAACATCAATCAACTTCACCTTGCTGAAACCGAAAAATTTGCCCATGTAACTAAATTTTTTAATGCTGAGAATGCTACGCTTTATTCAGGACAAGAAAATATTTTGGTGGCATCTCACAAGGTAGCAACCTATGATTTAGATCCAGCAATGTCTGCTGAGGAAATCTTTGATGTTTTTAAAACAAGACATTCTGAATTTGATGTCTTTATCATCAATTACGCAAATGGAGATATGGTAGGACATACAGGAAATATGGAAGCAGTGAAGAAAGCCATCAACACACTAGGAACCTTCATTCAAAAAACACTAGAAATAAGTAAAGAAGCTCATATTGACATTCTTCTCACCGCCGACCATGGAAATAGTGAAGAAATGGGAACACCTGAAGCTCCAAAAACAGCTCATACGACTAATCTAGTTCCTTGTCGATACATCAAAGATGGAGAAGTACAAAATAACATTAAAGACTATGGAGAACTCTCTGATATAGCTCCAACAATGTTAAAAATTTTAGGAATCCCTGTACCTCAAGAAATGACAGGAACCTCGCTTCTTATTCAATAAAATCCACAAATTACAAAAAGAACTATCTCTTGAGAAAAAGAGCTTTTAGTCCCGATTCTTCCCTATGAAAATTATCTCACGAAATGTAAACGGAATCAGAGCCGTACTTCAAAAAGGCTTCCTTGATTTTATCAAACAGGAAAATCCAGATATTCTCTGCCTTCAAGAAGTAAAAGCCTTTGAACATCAGATGCCGACTGAGCTGAGATTTGCAATGCAGGACTATGATTATGTCTGGCATCGCTCTGAAAGACCCGGTTATGCGGGAACTGCGATTTTTTACAGAAAAAGCCTTGAAATAGCCAAAAACCTGAACCAATTCCCTGAATGTCCTCTTATGAACGATGATGGGAGGGTAACTGCGATTGAGCGATCAGATTTTGTGCTTTTCAATATCTATTTCCCAAATGGTGGAGAAAGATCCGATGGAACCGAAATGCTCAGTTACAAGCTTAAATTCTATCAAGAGTATCAGCAAGAAGTCCAAAGACTGATCCAAGCTGGGAAAAAAGTCATCACCACGGGGGATTTCAATATCTGCCATCGTCCGATTGATATCGCCAGACCGAAGGAAAACGAAAACTCAATCTGATTTCTCCCTATTGAAAGAGCGGAAATGGACAAAATGGAAGAAAGCTGACTGATTGATGTTTTTAGGCTCCAAAATCCAGACTTATCAGAAAAATATACTTGGTGGAGCTATAGAGCTGGAGCAAGACCAAGAAATGTTGGCTGGAGATTGGATTATTTCCGAGTTTCTAAGAATATGAAAGATCAGATCGGAAAAATGCTACATTATGATCAAGTTTTAGGTTCTGACCACTGCCCGATTGGACTAGAACTTATTTAATTAAGAAAAAACTGAATAAGGAAAACCCTATTCAGTTTTTTTGATAGCCCTTCGATCTCTCCATACAAATATGCTTCTGATCATGAGAACGATCATAAGAAAACAGATCATACCACCTGCAAGAGGCAAGAACGCAAAGTTTTCTCCATAAATTATTAAATATACTCCCACAATAGCGCACAATACAAAAGAGATGGAAGAAAAAAGGGGTTTAACCTCTACTACCAAATCTGTTAGGTTAAAAATTGACTTTCCCAAAGGGATAACCAAAATAATTAAAGCAAAGATTCTTAAAGAAAATTATTTTTTTATTTTTTGCGGTGGAAAATGATAAGGATTTGATTAAAAAAAACAAGAATAATTTTCTCTAAAATATAAAAAAAGAGGTCTATAATGACCTCATTGTTCTCTCCTGCTCAACTTGCTTCATTAGCTCCTCTACCCCAAGCACATACTGTTTCTTGCTCCTAAATTCTCTGACAGAAACCTCGTTTGCGGATTCTTCTTTTTCTCCTACAATAAGAATATAAGGAATCTTCATCATTTCAGCGTTACGGATTTTCTTGGAAAAACTTTCACTTCCCTCATCTACCTTCACTCTAAAGTCAGCTTTTTTGAGCTGTGAAGCCACTTGAAAAGCATAGTTATTGAACTTTTCTGCAACTGGCACAATCTGGAATTGAATCGGTGCAATCCATAGCGGAAACGCTCCTCCGAAATGCTCAATCATCACGCCCATAAACCTCTCTAAAGACCCAGAAATCGCTCTATGAATTACCACAGGTCTTTCTTTCTCTCCTTGCTCGTTGGTAAAAGAAAGATCAAATCTGACTGGGAGATTGAAGTCGCACTGAATCGTCGCAAGTTGCCATTCTCTACCGATCGCATCTTTGAACATAAAATCCAGTTTTGGACCGTAGAAAGCCGCCTCCCCTACTCCGATCTTGTAAGGAAGCTGATATTTCTCAGACGCCTCTCTCAAAGCCCCCTCTGCCTGCTCCCAAACGGCATCATCTCCGAGATATTTCCCCTCTGGACCACGAATAGAAAGCCTTACTCGGTAATCATTGATCATTCCAAGGGTTGAGTAAAATTCCTTGATAATCTGCACGATAGTTCCTACTTCCTCGGTAATTTGGCTCACACGACAGAAAAGATGTCCATCATCTTGAGTAATTGATCTCACACGAGTTAAACCAGAAAGCTGACCAGTCTTTTCATCTCTATATACGGTTGCAGGTTCAAAATATCTTACCGGCATATCACGATAGCTAAACTGATTATCAGCGAAAATCTGCATATGATGAGGACAGTTCATCGGTTTCATAAAGAAGCTTTCCTCCTTTCCCTTTACTCTAAAGAGCTCATCTCCAAATTTATCCGCATGCCCTGAAGTTTTGTAAAGGTCTTCTTTGGCAAGGTGTGGAGTCCATACTCTTTCATAGCCTTTATCTTTGTGAAGCTCCCAAAGATAGTCCTCAACTTCTTTTCTAATAATCATTCCATGCGGCTGCAAAAGTGGTAATCCTGATCCAACCAGCGGTGAAATGGTAAAAATTTTCAACTTTTGACCCAGAATTCTGTGATCTCTTTTTTTTGCCTCCTCAAGAAGAGTTTGATAGTTTTGAAGCTCTTCTTTGCTGTCAAATGCCAAACCATAGACTCTGACCATCATCACATTATCAGAATTTCCTCTTCGGTACGCCCCTGCAAGTTTATCAAGTTTGAAAGCCTTGGTATCAAGCTCTTTGGTATTTTCCACATGCGGACCTTCACACATATCAAGGAAGGTTATGAATTTCCCAGTAAATTTTTCAGGGAACTTTTCCTGCAAATAAGCCGTTACACCCTCATAATACTCTACATACTGCGTATCAATCCCTTTGAGTAAAGCTGCTTTCGCACCCTCTACAATCGTATTGGCATAGAAAGTAATTTCCTCCCCTGCTGCTGCAAATTCGCTTCTCATCTCTTCTTTGTATTGCTGCTTCATCAGCTCAGTAACGAGTTTCTTTGATTCCGTATCAGAAAGAGAAAAAAGAACGAAATCTTGATTTTCTTTCACGATTTTTTCCATCTGATTTTGAATCTTTTTCAAATCCTCCTCCTTGATCTGCTTTTCAGAGCTAAAAAGAAAGTCATAATAAAATCCATTATCAATCGCAGGTCCGATCGCAACTTCTACATCTCGTTGCTGTTCTCTCTGCACCGCCTGTGCAAGAATATGCGAGAGCGAATGCCTTTTTTTGAGTAATGCTTGTTCCATCTTAATCATCATAAATTAATAAAACTGTTCCTTTCCTAAAGAAAAACTCCTGCGAAAAGGCAAGAGTTTCTAGAGTATTGAACTACTACGAAAACCTTGCCGAATTAGTCGGTTGTCGTTTTCATCGTAGTCGTAAGCTGTTGCATACTCAAGGAAAAAGAAACTAAATCTGATCCCAGTTTAGGATTTTTGATAGTTATTGCAAGAGAAAATAAAAAAACACTAAAATTTTCAATTTTTTCTACAAAAATATTATAACATATAAATATTAAAAAACGTCAAGTCTAAATAAAAAAGAATATCATTTTTTTTTGATTTATTTTTTTTTTGAGTTATACTTAAACCAACATCATCACTTAAGACAAGGTTTCTACTACACACCCTTGCAAAATAGGTGACGATGTTGGTGGTATTCCACCTTAAACCACTTTCCAGACCCACTACCCAATACGGTCGGACAGTACATGACTAGAGGTCTTGATATTTGTTTATATGCTCGGTAAGAAGGGATTAAAACAAGAATTTCTTCCTACCGATTGTATGAAATCGGGATCAGGACCTCTAGCGAGAGGCTCTGAATGGTATTTCCTTCAGAGTTTTTCTTTACTAAAAATAAAAAAAAGCATTCTGATTTTTGACTTTTAGAAACAGCTTAGATATAATAGAGAAGGTTTTAGCTCAATAAACAAAATGTCCGTAGAATCTCATGCACCAAAACTCTGACTTCAATATAGTTCAAGTAACGATTTTTTCCCAGAAAAAATTGAATTTTTGCAGAAAATTGGGTTTATAAGTATCCTTAGTATCGATATGGACATCAAATATTCTTTTCAAAAAACTAACTGGGCAACAATTATTCAAGGTGCCGAAATTGATACCTATGACAATGATCACGTTATTAATGACACTTTTTTTGTACATAAGATCACCATTCCGAGAGAAACCAACATTACTCGCTCACTCGTTTCTATAAAACTCAATCAGAAAAAAAATATTTCTATCAAAGACATTGCCTGATTTATTAGATCATTTCCTATGGTTTCTCTCTTAATTTTTATGTTTTTAGGAATGTTTATTCCCGGAAAGTTTGGAGATATTTTACAAATTATCAATGCTATTGCACTTCTGATTTTTATTCTTTTTTTCGCTTTTAAGTTTACAAAATACTTCTTTGAACTTACAAAAATGAATAGTAAAGCTTTACAAGATCATACGGTAACTTATCTTAATCCTCATGATCTTAAAATTTTCACAAAAGAAGTTAAAGAAAAAATCTGAACCCTTCAAAACTCTGGAGTAACCAATATCGCCATTGACAGAAATATCATTTACCTAAAGCAAGACCTCATTGATGACGATCAAGTTAGCCTCATTGGGCTTCTTTTTGGCAAAAAGAAAACGATAGAAGCTGAAAACAAAGAAAAGATGATGCAAACAATGATAGATATGCTCAGTGATCAGAATTTTTTAGCTTTATTTAGAGAAAATGAAGATTAAAGACCGAGCAAGTGATTTTTCATTTTCACTCCTACAAAAGGGGAAAAATATTTTTTCTGGCTCTTTTTCAAAAGAAACGGAAATTCAAGCCCTCTCTTCTGAACTTAAAGACCTACCTCCCATCACAAAAAACACTTTTTTAACCCTTATATCAAATAGCCAACTCAAAAGAAAAATCAGCCTTCCACCACAAGATACACTTTGTGCAAAAATTACCAGTTATTCCTATCTTGATCCAGAAAAAAGACCTTATCAAATAGAAGACTTTTACCTGGAACCGATGTATAATTCATTATTCCACTGTATTTATCTCAATCATAAAAAGAAAATTTGTATCATTTGATATAGAGGAACTGATGCAAAAGAAAAAGCTGACCTCCTCTCAGACGCCCAAATCATCCTCGGAGTAAATGCCATTGACCCAAGAGTTGGTGGAAGTTTACAGCTTTTTGATAAAGTAAGGAAAAGCCATCCTGAATATGCAAAATGGATCTGTGGACACTCCTTGGGAGGAACCTTGTGCTATATCGTAGCAAAACACAGAAAAGTTGACTATTGTTGCACTTTTAATCCGGGATCTGCCCCAAATAAAATCTTTATCTTGATGCTGACCGATACCTTACTAAAAAAAGAGCGAACACAAAAAATCCATACCTACAAAATTCTTGGTGATCCTATTTCACTTTGTAGTTATGTAGGAAAAACGATAAGCTTTTTTGTGGCAAAACGAAATCCCCTCAAGCTCCATGCAATGAACAATTTTCTAGAATAGAATCTGGATTTACTCTTTTCTCAAAATCAGATATTTGAAAATATAAGGTATAATTTGTAACGAATTCATAACCTTTTTGAAATTTCTCTTTGGATCCGTACAAAGCCTATGGAATCGTTCCATTTTAATCATTCTCCAAAACTTTGGGGCTCTTTTCTGGACTCAAGCAATAAAATCGAGGAGCCCTCAAGTGTTAAAGACAAGGAGCTGATGTTGCTGAATTTTCTGATAATTTCTACTCGTCCAAAGCTCTTGAAGTGGAATCTTTGGGGTTGATCTCGCAACAAGCAAAATATTAATCGTATCCTGATATTCACTTAAAGCTTGAGAAGCAGTCTCCCAATCAAATTCAGAATACCCATCCTGAGTATAAATCACATTATATCCCTGAAATTTTAATTTTTCCTCTGCTTTACTAAGAAATTCAGGTTTTGTTCCATAAAGTAAAAGGCAAAGTTTTTGATTTCCGTATCTTTTCTTGGATTCAGAGAGAAAATAAGGCACAAAATCGGTTCCATTAAGATTCGCAAGCCATGCACGAGAAGCTTCAATACGACGAAAAATCTTCGCCAAAAAATAAAAAAGCTGAAGTGCAATTCCATCTGGAAGCAAAAAATCAGATTTCAAAAGAATTTTTTTATATTCCTTTTCCTTCTCCGTTTTATCTTTATCCTCAAAAAGCCTTTGAGCAACAATATTAGAAAAGTAGATAAAATTTACTACAGCAAACGATTCTTGATGATACGTTGAAAGAATTTCATCAACAGCCTCTAGAGCAGACTTATCAAAAAGCTTAGTTAAAAGCGATTTCATATTCTCAAAAGAACTAAAAAAACAGCTCTACTATAAAGAATCAGAGTAAAGTTGCAAGTAAGAATGATTTTCAGAGAAGTATTCACCACTGCTAAGCTAGACATTAAAAAAATCAGAAATCTGAGAAAGAACATCTTGGATATCTTTTTCAAGATAACCAGAGCCTTGAATTTTAAACCCAGCTGCATTATGATGACCTCAACCTCCAAGAAAATTAGCTAAAGCTGCACAATCAATATCCCCCCTTCCTCTCAGTGAACCTTTAAGAAAAATGCCAACCTTTTTTAATAAGAGAACAAGCTGATTATTTCTAATATCTTGCATAATATACAGTCCATAATCTGCTTCATCATGATCAATTCAAAATTGTTCTAATTCCGTATCTTCATAAAAAGAATAAATTAAATTAAAAACTTGAACTTCTTCTTGTCATTTCTTTGTAAGTTTTATCTTTTGCATTCTAGAGAGAAGGAGCTGCATAAACTGTACTGAACGGTAAGTTTTATTACGAAAAATTTCATCAATAATAAGCTTTTTCTTAGCTCAAAGACGAAGCAATTCTGCAGCAATAGTAAAAGCTCTGACCGACTGTTCTCACTCATCATAACGAAAATTTCCACTGTCAGTAGAGAGCCCCATATAAAAGTAGGTTGCAATCTCCTCATCTAGCAAATCAGGTCGCCGCTCTTTAGTCAATTCATAAAGAATTCCACAGGTACTAATTGCTTCTACGTCACGATAAATCAAAGTATTTGCAGGTTCTGGCTCAGGTTTATGATGATCAATGATAACTTTCTGATGCAAATCAAAATACTCATCTTTTCCAAAAGTAAAAAGTCAGATTCTCTGATACTGATTAAAATCTAAAAAAACGAGCAAATCATACTCCCCATAGTCAAATTGATACTGAACTTTCTCTCCCAGTTGCAAAAAATCAAAAACACGGCTTGGCTGATGGGGCGTAAAATAAGAAACCTGTTTGCCTTGTTTCTCCAGGAGTTTTCCGAGCCCAAGAATAGATCCCAGAGCATCTCCATCAATATGTTCATGACCAAAAAGCGCTATCTTCTGGGCTTTTTCTAAACTTTGCTGTATAGTATCCCTCATCTTATGGATCAAAAACTAAAAGAGAAGCCTTCTCTGCTCCTCTCTGAAATAAATCTCTGTTAAACTATCCTTCCAAATCTTCATCCTCGAATAAATGCTGAACCGCTCTTTTATTTTCAACCTTTTTAGGAGCATCTTCATCAACAATATTCAGAATTTTAGTCTTTTGAGAGTTTTTATTCGCCCCTTTCCAAACCTCAATAAAACTAAGAATCAAACCAATAAGGAGCAAAATAAGCATAAACTTTCCTCACCAAGCAAGAGAAATTCTTTCAGTAATATCATTAAGCATTCCCAAGGTATCAGTTATTCCCATGAAAGCACTTGCGATGATCCAGAGAAAGGCAAAATTAAGCATTGGCTCGCTCTCTCTAAACCCAAGAAAATTCACAATAAATCCCTTAAAACGTGTATTCATATTCCACCCAAGGAGGAAAAGCATACTTGAAAAAACAATAACCATTGACTTAAAATAAGTGGTTCCTAAAAACCAAATCGTCTTTGTAGATTCATTATCGGTCAATCCTTTAATCTTTACCAAAGGGAAACATACTAACACAAACGCAAAAATAAGCAGAAAAAGAGTAAAAACTTTCTGATTTTTGGTATAGTTTGTAAACTTATAAACATGCTTTTGTGCGAGTTTCTGGAAGTGCTGAAGCTTTCTGTTTGCCATCTTAAAAAGATTAAGAAAATAAAATCTGAAGAACTACCTTGGTATATCGATTTATCACAAAGGTTCAAGTCTTATTTTGCAATAAGCACTTTTTTATGGGATGCGAAAGTTTTCTCTAGAGTAACTTTTTCTTCTGGAGTGAGGAAAAGCTTCCAAGCACGCTCATCTATGATAATTAGCTCTTCATCAGGGATAAATCAGGTTTTTAATTTTTCAATAAATTCTTTACTCGTTTCTTGTCCTTCTTGAAGTAAAGGAAAAGCCGAGTCCACATCACCAATCAGCACAAATTCCTCAGGTTCAATCTCTCCTGAACAAAGTTTCAACCACGCATTGAGCAAAAAAGCATAGCGATGAGCTATCACTACCTTTTCTCCCCTTTCAGAAGCTTCAGAAAGGCGCTCTGCAAGTTCCAAAAGTTCAGCTTTTTCTTCTAATTCCAAAAGATCAAGCACTAAATCAAAATATTTCTTCATACCACCACTTCTTAAAAAGTAAAAAAATCTGAAATCAGAGCCTGTTTTTCCTCCTCTTCCAGCTCAAGATCAGCAAAAAGCTTTTCAACATAAGAGGAAAGCAAAAGCTGTTGAGCCTGTTTGAAGGAAAGCCCTTTTGATTGGAGATAAAAAAGTTTTTCCTCATCTAAACGATAGATTTTCGCTCCATGAGAGGCCTGAATATTTTTAGCATGAATATCTAAAATTGGCAAACTCTTTAGCTGAACTTCTGGAGATAAAATAACCGTTTCCTCTAAAAGATGAGCAGAAGCATCCTGAATATGTGGTTCCATCATAATCGTCGCATTCAAAGTCGTTTTAGCATCGGTCTGCACCAAAGCAACCAGATGAAGCGCAATCTTACAATGATGATGCTTTAGGTCAAGATGAAGATTGATGTGAAGCGGTTTTTCATCCATCACCGGACAGAGGAGCATCATATCTAGGACACTCCCCTCTTGAGCGGTTTCCAAAGAAAAATCCAGCTCACTTGCATAAACAAGAGCTGAATATCTAAGAGGAACTGAATTTTTGAGCATAATTCTTTTCTCTGCAGAGGTTTTTTCCCAAAGCTCAAAAACTGACTGTTCTTGGAGGATAAGATCAGATTTCGGATTTTTGGTTATCATCTGCTAGTTTTGAGAACCAGTAAAACCATACTCCTCTACTCCTTCATACATATCAGAAAGAGATTCTCCAGAGAGCAAGGTATCAAAATCCTGCTGAAGCGGATTAGCATCCTGCTGAGATGCTGAATTTTCTGTTTGAGAATTAGCTTCTGGCTGATAGATCATTCTTGGCATTGGTTCACGAAGTTGTTGCTCAATCTTTCTCATATAGAAAAGCGTTCCTGCAGCGATCAAAACGGAAAGCACCGCAAGGAGAATAAGGAAAAGTTGTCTTTTGGTCAGCATAAGGTAAAAATGAGAAATAAATCTGATTTCAGTGTAGTTATCAGCGAAAAGAAAGCAAGAGGGAAATATTATTTAATCAAAGTGCGAAGCTGACTAGTTCCCGCAAAAATTATTTCATTTTTCCTAATAATATCTTCCATAATTTCATTTGGAGCTCTATGGATAATTTCTTTGATGTTTGCTGGATTTTTAGCAGAGAGATCATAGTCTTTGATCTCTCAAGATGGCACAATCCAAGAATGAGGTCAGACTTCTCTTTTTTTGAAAGCTGAAATCATTGATTGAAGCTCCTCATAAGTGATTGGCTTATTCTTAGTCAATTTACGACCAAGGTCAATCTCATAATATCGAATCTGCTCGGTAGCTTTGGTCTTGTCAAAGAAGATAATATTGGTCTTAACTCCACTATATGGTAAGAAAATCCCAGCAGGCAAAGAAACTATAGAATGCAAATTAAAATCTGAGAGTAACTGCTTTTTGACTTCCTGAAAAGCATTAGAAGTATTGAACAAAACTCACTCTGGGACAATGATCGCAGACCTTCCTCAGGTTTTTAATCTTTTCATAAAATGTTGAAGGAAAAGCATCTCTGTTGCATTGGTCTTGATAGGGAAATTGGACTGGATGGCATCTTTTTCTTTTCATCAAAAGGGAGGATTTGCAAGGATAATATCATAAGCATCTTTTTCTTCAAAATCCCTAATATTGTCTACAAGCGTATTTTTCTTGTTAATATTAGGATTTTCAATACCATGGAGAATCATATTCATTACTCCCATAATATAGGCAATCGGTGTTTTTTCGTTTCCCCATAAGGCTTGATGATTGAGCCAAGTGAGCTGTTCAGTAGTACTCGCTTGAGGTCTGAGATATTGATAAGCTTCTATCAGAAAACCACAAGAACCTGTTGCACCATCATAGATTGTTTCTCAGATCTTTGGATCAAGACACTCTACCATGGCTTTAATCACTGCTCTTGGAGTATAGTACTCTCCACTATTCCCTCCATCATTCCCCATCCCTTGCAAGAGGTCTTCATAAATTTTAGAAAGTTCAAATAAATCTGACTGCGACTGGAAATTCATTTCATCAATAATATCAATAACCTCCCTGATCGTATTTCAGTTTTCTATTCTATTTTCTAGAAAATAGAAAATCTCTCCAATCTTGTACTTCATACTATGATAATTATTATCCACACTACGAAAAGACTTGAGATAAGGGAAAAGTTGAGCATTGACAAAATCCTTGAGATCATCTCAAACAAGAGCCTTCGTATGATCTAATTTTCCATCTTTTTTGGGAGCAGCCCGAGAGGATCGCTCATAGACTGGATCAAGCAATCTCGTGTATTCTGTACCATTAAGCGTACTTTCTAATACATGAGCTGATTCATAGTCATCAAGAAACTTGAGAAAAAGAATCCAGCTAATTTGCTCAGTATAGTGCATCGCTCCAGAGATTCCATCATCACGGCGGAGAATATCGGTAATACGGTTGATTTGTGCTTGCATACTAAGATTAAATAAAAAATAAAATCTGATTTTTATTTGTTTTTTTGAAGATATTGATCGAGAAGTGCTACGGTTTCAGTGACAAGATGTTTTTTCACCCAGAGTTTTTGAGTATCAGTGAGCAGTTCTCCTAGCCCTGTAAGTACGGTATTGGGAAGGAAATACCTTGGAATAATCTCTTGAAGCTCTCAGATAAGCTCATGTAGAGACTTCCCTGATCTAATCTCAATCACTGCATTATCACAGGGGAAATCCTGAGCAAGGAAATAATATACATCAAAGAGATCTCTAGGATATGCTCTCTCATAAAGAGCAACTATCTTATTTGCTACCATAGAAGATTGACTCATACAATATACTTGAGTATTCTCAATGGATTTTCGCTCATAAGTATTACCATCAAGCGGTCTTTTATTGACCTCTACTTTGATATTCATAGCCGATGGATCATAGCGAAAAATCCAACGATGAAGCTCCTTTCCTAAAGTCATATTCTTAATTTCTCTAATATCTTCCAAAATATCCTGCATTATCTCTAATAGATCTGGCTCCTTACTATAAATCTAGTAAATCTAAATCAATATCTGTAGAGAACCTCGGTAAACCATAGCAAAGGAAAGCCAGCGTTCCTCCTTTGAAAGCAAGTACATCCTTAAGCGGACTTTGAAAAATACGAATAAGAATTTTGAACAAAAATTCTTTGTACTTATTATGATTGAGCATTGAGAAGCTGTTTAATTCTTAAAACCGTTTTTTTAGGATAAAATGGATAGAGTTTTTCTATTCTTCTCTGATTGATCAACTCTGGAGCATCAATACTCGCCTTGGGATGAAGGTAGACATAATCACACAAAGCTCTCTCAGGAGTTGCCATACGATAACGATCATAATCTCTTATTCCGATCAGATTTTGAGCAATCTTTGGCTGAATACGATAATAGATAAAATACTGACCACCAATATCGTAATTCCTTGATTTGAAGGTAACTGAGCTGACAGTATTCCCATAAAACTGAAAGAAAACCCCTTCTCTAAAAAGTACCGTTTCACAAGAAATATAAGCATCAGGATTGAGTTTGCATGAGAACTCAAAAGGATCATATACCGAGAAAGTCCAAATTCCTTTGATCGGATTAAGCAAAGCTTTTGACTGTTTTGCCCTTTGCAAAAAACTTTTCAAGCCTGCTGATGTAGGGATTTGAAGATAGCTAGTAAGCTCCTCTATATTAAAGACCGTTTGCTTGGTCATCATAAGTTTTGTTAGTTGTTTCATTTTGTGTACAGAAAGTATTTGAAAACGAATACTTTATAACAATAACTCTAACTTTTTCAAGAAGAAAGAGCAGAAAACCTGACTTCATATCCTATTCCATTCCTTGAGTGAGGACTTTTTCTAGACAACTCTGCCAGAGCTCATCGCAGTGCTCGATCTGGCTATTTACTTGAGTTTTGAGCATAGTGATCTGTTGATGGACTTGATCAAGATGGGATACAATTTGGGATTGCGTTTCTAAGTCAGGTAGAGGAATTTCAATATTTTTTAATTTTTCTTGATTAAGCTTAGGGACTGTAGTACCAGTAATATACTCTGATAAATCTTTTATCAATAGATAATAAATCAAAAAATCATCACGAAGTTGCTTTCTAAAAGGACGAAGTACATGTGCATGATTATTCACCCATATTTTCCCCTCTACTGAAAAAGCAGTATTATCTCCGCTACCCCACTTTGCTCAATCTTCTCAAATCAAAACAAGCTTTTCATCAAATAGATAATCATTCACATAGTCTACAATTCATGTTGCTCAATAGTATGGATACGGTCAATCTATTCTATCTTTCTGAGTAATAGGTTTTCTTTTTGAGTCTAAAATCTCACACACCTCCCCGAGCTTCACCCATTTCCAACTATTTAAGTTGTATGCTCTCTCTCTCTCTCTCTCTCT
>QWCO01000047.1_pt1 | contig 68596 bp, 49 predicted proteins | sample 1972611 | NCBI WGS metagenome assembly QWCO01 (sample SAMN09866706, study PRJNA288562) | Human oral metagenome isolate term1_saliva, whole genome shotgun sequencing... | reverse complement strand
CGGGCGCTCTCTCGGCGTCTGGGCATCCCGGTGGTGGGCGCCTCGGCGCGTTCGGGTCGGGGCATCGGTGAACTGCTCGAAGCGGTGCGCGCTGTGGCCACGGGCGAGTACGTGTGCCGGCCGCCCCGCGGCTTCGATCTGCCGGCCGACACAGCCGTTGAGGTCGATCGGCTCACCGAAGCGGTGCGCCAAGCGCATCCCTCGCTGTCGAACGCCGAGTGGATCGCCACCCGCCTCTTGGAACGCGACGAAGGCGTGCGCCGCGCCTACGCCACGCCCGAACTCACGGCACTGGCCGACGAGATTCACCTCGCCATCGGCCACAACTTCCACGACCGCTGGATGGAACAGATCTATGCCCAAGCGGGCGAAATCTGCGCCGCGGTAGTGCACCGTCAAGGCGGCGAAGGGCTCTTGCCCCTCGACGTGAAGCTCGACCGCATCCTCACGCATCGTTTTTGGGGCTTCCCCATCATGCTCGCCCTCCTCTCGTTGGTATTTTGGTTCACCATCATCGGGGCGAACTATCCCTCGGCTTGGCTCGACTCGCTGCTGGTGGGTTGGGGTCATCCGGCGCTGCGCTCGGTGTTTGAGGCGGTGCACTCGCCCGAATGGCTCACGGGGCTGCTCGTCGACGGGATGTATCTGACCACGGCTTGGGTGGTGGCGGTGATGCTGCCCCCGATGGCGGTGTTCTTCCCCTTGTTCACACTGTTGGAAGACTTCGGCTACCTGCCGCGCGTGGCGTTCAACCTCGACGAACTCTTCCGGCGGTCGGGGGCGCACGGCAAACAGGCGCTCACCATGAGCATGGGCTTCGGCTGCAACGCCGCCGGTGTGGTGGCCACGCGCATCATCGATTCCGACCGCGAACGCCTCATCGCCATCCTCACCAACAACTTCTCGCTCTGCAACGGGCGGTGGCCGACGCAAATCCTTTTGGCCACGCTCTTCGTGGCGGCGGCCGTTCCGCGCGAGTATGGTTCGCTGGTGGCGGTGACAGCCGTGATGGGCGTGGTGGTGCTGGGCATTCTGCTCATGTTCGCCTCGTCGTGGGCGCTGTCGCGCACGGTGTTGCGCGGCGAAGTATCGACCTTCCACCTCGAATTACCGCCCTATCGTCCGCCGCAGTTCTGGCAAACGCTCTACACCTCGCTCATCGACCGCACGCTCATTGTGCTCTGGCGCGCCTTAGTCTTCGCGGCTCCCGCCGGCGCAGTGATTTGGCTCACCTGCAACATCGAGGTGGGGGGCACTTCGATTGCGGCGCACCTGATCGAATGGCTCGACGGGCCGGCGTGGTTCATGGGGCTCAACGGCATGGTTCTCCTGGCCTATGTGCTGGCGATTCCGGCCAACGAAATCGTGGTACCCACCATCTTGATGCTCACCCTCATGGCCTTGGGACAGGCCGACGGCGGCACAGCCGGTGTGCTCATGGAGGGGAGCGACGAACAGACGCGCGACATCCTGCTGGCCGGCGGCTGGAATCTGCTCACAGCGGTGAACCTCATGCTCTTCTGCCTGCTGCACCACCCGTGTTCGACGACGCTCTACTCCATATATAAGGAGACGCGCTCTTGGCGCTGGACGGCGCTCTCTGCCCTCCTGCCCTTGGCGCTGGGCATTGTCCTCACGGTACTCGTCGCCACGGTGTGGCGCCTGTGCTGAGCGCGCGGCATTCGACACGAAACTCCCCCTCGATCGCCCGACAACAACGAAACATTCGGCGGCCGATCGCACTTTCCACCCTCAAAAACAGGGGGTGGGGAGCGCGATCGGCCGTTTTTTTTGTGATTTCGCACCTCTTGCACGACATTAAATGTAAAAACCACCGAAGACTACCTAAAACAATCGGCGAAGTCCCGGGCTTTTCCCAAATAAAGCCCAAGACGAAGAAAATAGTCAGGGGGGAAAGACAGGAAATCGCACACCGTGGCCTATATTTGCCGCACAAAGTATGCATTGTGCCCTTTTGGCACGCAAAAAAAATTCACCCGCGTCACTTTGGGTTCGACTAAACTAGCACAAGCACAACACTTTTTTTCGGTGTCGTGCGTGTTGTTCGGCGCCCAGTGCCCGACGAACAGTTCGTTCGCCCTTACACGACGCAGCAACAACCCACTTTACGGCGTATGAAAAAACATTATCTTTCCGCACTTGTCCTCGCGCTCTTCACGGCCACGGCCAGCGCGCAGATTACGACCAAAGATCAGGCCAAAGCCCACATCGAAGCACTCCGAGTAGCCGACACCGAAGCTGCCGATGATGCGATAAGCGCAGTGAACGCCGCTTCCAACGAAGCCGGCTACAACCAAGCGGTCAAGGACTTCTACCAAGCCATCAACGGCAGCAAGGTTTACTTCACCAACTCCGCTCGCGGTGCCAAAAACTACCTGACCCTCTCTCCGGCTTTCGCTGCTGCCGGCGATCGCGCGGACACTCCCACAGCCGAAAACGTGTTTGAACTCGAATACGACGAGGCGAACAACTCATTCGCACTGTCTCACGCGGTAACGGGTCGCGCATTGAAGAACCTTCCCGGCTTCAACAACCCCGTTCCCACCACTGCAGAAGAAGGCGGTCTCTACTCCTTCGTAGTATCAGGTCAGAACAACACGTTCTCTCTCCGTAACGACGCCACCGGTGGCACCCACAACGTCCTCCACCTCGCCGGCGACAAGACCGGTGCACAATATAATGTGGTACGTTGGAGCGCCGGTAGCAGCGCATTGACCGATCCCTCAACTTGGGCGATCGAAAGCGCAGAAAACGTCACTGATAATCAACTGAAAGCCGCCGCTTTGCAGCGTCTCTTGTCTTTTGACCTCACTTCCAACATCGGTCAAGGACTCGGCGAACGCCAAATTTCAGCAGAGGTCAAGCCCATCATGGATAAGTTCGAAACTGAACCAAACCTCACGCTCGACGAATTGCAACAACTCATCTCTGCTTACGCCGACAACACCTTCTTTAAGCTGAATCTCCCCGCCACGGGTGACTTCTTCCGCATCAAGTCAAACGACGGCTCGCGCTACATCACGACAGATGGCGCTGCTGCCGGCGAATGGCAGTTGAAAACGACGACCGGCACCCCAGACGAAAACACGATTTTCTGCTTCGATGGCACGAACCTCGTGTCGCTCAAGACCGGCCGTGCCGTGTATCTGAAGGGCAACAGCCAAGCCAAGCTCGCAGCCTACAGCGTTGAAACTCCCGCTACGGTAGAATTCGGTGGACTCGCCGACGGCAAGTACAAAGTTATCTTGAAGCAAGGCAACCAAAAGGCAACGGTTCACCTTTGGCAAGACAGTAAGACCAACGTTGACGGTTGGAACGGCGACAACACGAACGACAACCGTACTCACCTCCAACTCGAGGCTGTAAACGCAGTGCAGGTTCACCTCAACAACGAAGGTTTGGCTTCGTTCTGCGCACCCAAAGCCTTGAAGGCGGTGCAAAACGTAACCATCTATGTTGCCAACAGCTATGATGCCGCCAATGAGCGCATCAACCTCACCGAAATCAGCGGCAACATCATCCCCGCCAACACCGCAGTAGTCCTCACCAGCGACGAAACGAGCAACATTGACCTCGTTTCCCTCGCAGAAGGCGAAACGGCTCCCGCGGCTCCCGCTGTAAACCTCTTCAAGGGTAAGGCCACGCCCACGCAGTTCGCTGCCGGACAAGAGGTGCGCGCACTCAAGGGTGAAGAATTCTTGGTGCTCAACACGCTCTACGTTCGTGGTTTCCGCGCTTACTTCAACGCTTCGACGGCCGGTGCCGCTCGCGCTACGACGCTCGCCTTCCCCGGCGTGACGGCCGTAGACCGTGTTGCCGCCGCTGAAAACGCTGCCGCTCCCATCTTCGACCTCAGCGGTCGCCGCGTAGAAAAGCCCGTAGCCGGACAAATCTACGTACAGAACGGCCAAAAGTTCTTGCAACGCTAAAACATCGCAGCACGCGCCCTCGGCGAGTTGTGTCCGCCCGTGGAACGGTGACGCGAAATCCACTCGCGCCCACCGCTTCACGCCCGGCACGCTCGCAGCGCACGCTCGATTCCGATTTAATTCCACAGATAAAAATCACTCGTGATGAAGAAATACACCACTCCCCTGCTCGCTCAATACGCCATCGCCACCGAAGGCCTGATGAACATGAGCCTCAAGACTCCCAAACCTGCCGCCGGCACGCTGGATGGTGCGGATGCTGACACTTTCGAAAAGCAATTTTCGATCTGGGGCGACGACCTATCCGCCGACGAAAGCGATGACTTGGATTTCAACAGCACCGGCATTTTCTAAATGCCGCCTTATAGAAGCGCCCGGCTCAGCACAGGCACTTCACAACAAACCCGCTCTGCTCGGAAAGTCCTCAATCGGGGCTTCTCAGCAGAGCGGGTTTGCTGTTTTGCGACGCGCCGGCCGTTTGCTCGGCGGCGAGTATCCTTGTGGGCAAGGCACAAAATCAGTCCACCTCCGTGTCCCAATCCTCGCCCGGCTCGAACATCGCCGACAAACGGCCGGCGGTCGGTGGCAATGTGCCGGCCAACTCCGTCGTGTCCGCGCCTTCGGCAGACGACTCCTTATTATATAGCGCCGCACGCACAGCAGGGAGAGCAAAGTCCACATCCGCGGCCGAGAACTTTGCATCTGTCGACGAAAACTCCCCCTCCGCCGCCGAAGACTCGTCGGCCGGCGCCCCGGGATCGTCGACAAAGAGCGCGCGCACGGCCGCAACAATGCGACGGAACTCAGGCGTGGCGTGATAGGCCGTGTGTTTGCGCAACATCTCCTCAAAGGGCGCGACGGCATGGCGATAGGCCGCGAGTTCGTTCTGCTGTTGCACCGCATGGCAGGCCAGTTTCGTGATTTCGCGCTCGCGTTCGCGGCGCAACACATCGCAAACTGCCGACAAGATGGGGCCCAGCACCACATCCACCAAGTCATGGCCGCGCATGTAGAGATAAGCCGTTTCGGGCGTCACGCCCAAGCGCGCCATCTCGTCGCGCAGCGGTTTGTAGGTGGCACGTGCCTGCGGAAAACGGCGTTGCAAGGCCGCAATCTGCCGATTGACACGGCGGCGCAAGTCGTCGATCATGCGTTCGGGGTGATAAAGTTGCACTTCTCTCACCTCAACCGTGCGCGCCAAGTCGGTGAGCGAAAATTGGGTGAAAAAGCCGTAGCGATAGGCCCAGACATTCCACACCAAGAGGGGGTGGACGATGCGCGAGAAGGCCGTGAGGAAGGCGCGGAAGTCGAAAATCACCCGATCGTTGAGCGTGGCCATGACACACACGCGGTCGAGCACTTCGGCGTGGCACTGGAGGTTCTCAATCGCATAGACAAAGGTGTGCACCACATAGGGCGATCGGCACACCATCTCGCTGGTGGGCGTGGCGCCCTGCATGAGAAAATCGTAGTCGGCGTCGACACACGCGATCATGTGCGGCCCGAGCCGATTGGCCAAGGCGATTTTCTTGCCGCGCCCCAGCGTGAGACGCGAGGGGAGCACCACTTCAAACTGCACATGGGGCGCAGCCTCGCTCAGGGCGTCGCGCCAAAAGAGGATGTCGTCGTAGCTTTCGACGTAGGCCACGGCACGCGGCCGCGCCGCACGCCCTTCGAGCCGAGAGGCCGCGGCGATGTAAGCCGAATTCAAGTGAGAAGAGAGACGAGACATGGCAGGTGACGAATAAGACTGGGGGAAAAGGCGTTGCGGGGAGGCCGGATCAGCGCCTCAACGGGTGATTTCCTCGATTTCGGTGACGTGATCCTCCCAACCGTCGAGAATCACCGCCGGCGAGTGGGTGGTGAGAATAATTTGGCCGTGGGGATTGAGGGCGCGCACCATGCTGATCAGGCGCTTTTGCCAGTCGAAATGCAAACTCACCTCGGGTTCGTCCATGAAGAACACCCCCGGTTGCCGGTCTTGTACCAGGGCAGTGAGCAGGAGGATGAGCATTTGTTTCTCGCCCGACGAGAGAACGTAGGGCGAAAGCGGTTCGTCGTATTGCAGGAAGCGGAGTTCGTTGCTCGATCGGTCGAGGCGCTTGCCCGTTTCGCTGAAGAGGTCGTCGAGCAAATCCTGGAACTGCGTTTTGGCGGCCGCAGCTTCGGCCGCTTCGGCACGCGCACTTTCGTTGCCCGAAGTGAGGAGGGCGATCATGCGGTTGCCCACATTCACCTGATAGTCGAGATAGCGGCGTTGCAAGCGGTAGAGTTGCCAGTCGAGTTCGGTGAGCACCGCGCCGTCGGCGAGCGTAGTGATGCGATCGGCGGCCACCAGTCGGCTATCGATGGAGCGCACCAATTCGTAGCGCACCATTTCCGCCCCGTCGGGGGCGAGGGTCACACACACATCGTCGTGCTGTCCGCCGCGCAGCGTACCGGAGGGCGCGAGATGGCCGGCGCGCTGCACGAGGCGGGCAAGGATGGTGCTTTTGCCGGCACCGTTCTTGCCACTGAGCACGTTCACGTCGGGACGAAGCACCCAATCGATGGGTTTTCGCCCGTTCCACAGACTACTGATCTCGATGCGAGCGATGTGAGAAGCGTATTGCGAAGTCATAGCGCGTTAGGTTTTGAGCCCCGATGGGGCGGGTGTGTCGACAAATATAAGCATAAAACCTTTACAATCGACACCTTTGGTCGCCAAAAGCTCGCAAAACGTCGATTCTCCGTCAACTTTTGTCGGGAAAATCGCAGGAGTGTGCCCGACGCGTAGGGGCTAATCGCGTGAGAATGTGTAACTTTGCGGCATCATCTTCCGCGAGTTGCCCAAGTTTTTGCCCACGGTGCAGCGGCGCCCGCGCTTCTATTCACAGACTAAACTATCTCCTTATTTATATGACCGCACGCCTCCTTCCGCTTGTGCTCCTGGTCGCCGCCGGCGTCACGGGAGTGGCCCGCCAACGCGTCGTCACCGGCACCGTTGTCTCGAAAAAAGACCGCCAACCCCTCGAGCTGGCCACCGCCCGCCTCGTTTTGCGCAGCGACACCACGCGCCTCGTGGCCGGCGCCGTGACCGACAGCCTCGGCCGCTTCCGCTTGGTCACCGAACAGACCGAGCCGATGCGCCTGCGCGTGGGCTTCGTCGGCCTCACCTCGGCCGGCCAAGACCTGCAATTCCCCGACGCCGAGACCGATAGCGTCGATGTGGGCACTATTCAGCTCGACGGCACCGACATGGCCCTGCGCGCCGCCGTGGTACGCGCCGTGGCCGCTCGCGTCGAGCAGCAGGGCGACACCACCGTCTTCAACGCTTCGGCCTTCCGCACGGCCGAAGGCGCCACACTCGAAGCCCTCATCAAGCAGCTTCCCGGCGCCGAAGTGAGCGACGACGGCACGATCAAGATCAACGGCAAGACGGTCAAGGAATTACTCATCAACGGAAAAGACTTTTTCAAGGGCGACACGAAGGTGGCCATGAAAAATCTGCCCACCAACTTCGTCTCGCGCGTGAAAAGCTACGACAAGAAGAGCGACTACGCCGAACAAACGGGCGTCGACGACGGCGAAGAGAGCTTCGTGCTCGACATCAGCACCAAACGCGAGCTGAACCAGAGTTTCGTGTCGAACACCGACGTGGCGGGCGGCGTTGACGACGAAGGCAGCGCCCTCTATTCGGCCAAATTCATGGGCATGCGCTTCACCGACCGCTCCCGCGTGGGCCTCATCGCCTCGCACAACAACGTGGGCGATCGCGGATTCGGCGGCCCCCGCGGCTTCTCGATGAACAACGGCGGACGCACCACCTCTACCATGATCGGCACGGACTTCTCGTGGGAGAACGGCCGCGGCAAATACGACGCCGGCCGCTTCGAAGTGGGCGGCAATGCCCTCTACTTCCGCAACAACAACCGCACCGAGACCATCTCGTCGATCGAAAACTTCGTCACCGCCACCCAAAAGGGCAGCTTCGACGCCGCCCACGCCCATGCCAACAGCCTCAGCCAGGCCGTTCACGCCCGCCTGCGCCTGAAGTGGAACCCCGACTCGCTCACGCAAGTGTCGTTCCGCCCGAGCTACGAGTGGAGCAAGGGACGCACCACCGGCAATTCGCGCTCGGCCACCTTCGACGTCGATCCTTTCGATCGCTACGGCGTGAGTTCCGTCGACGAGGTGCTGGGTCGCGTCCACGCCACGCGCTTTGTGGGCGACACGGTGCGCGTGACCGACTCGTTCCTCAAGAACGTCAACACCCGCTACGACCTTTCGCGCACCACCACCCACAAGGTCGAAGGGGATCTCAACCTCACGCGCCTCATCGGCGGGCGCAACGGTCGCAACATCGCCTTCGAAGCGCGCGGCGGCTACAACACCACGGCCAACGACGCCTACTCGCGCGCCGACCTCTACAAGCGCGTGGCGGCCGACGCCACAAGCCCCCGCATGGCCGCCGGCGGCACCCACCAATACGCCGACCGTCCCTCCACTTCGTGGAACTATCGCGTGGGACTCTCCTACGTGCAACCCCTCGCCCGCAAAATCTTCCTCGAAACCCGCTACAGCTTCCAGCACAAGTACACCGACGGCGACCGCTCGCTCTACAACCTCATGAGTCTCGACGGCTACTCCACGCTCGCCGACTTCCTCAGTGCGCACAAACAGCTCGGCACCGTCTCGCAACTCTACGTCCCCGGCACCGACGGCGTCATCGACTGGCTCGACCCTGCCCAACTCCTCAGCCGCCTCAACGCCGACGACGTGCAAGCCGCCGTGCGCGACGCCCAAAACTCACAGTACGCCACCTACCGCTACGACAACCACCGCGTGCAAGTGGGCTTGCGCTACAACGTGGGCGCCGTGCGCCTCTCGGCCGGTGTGCAACTCTCGCCCGAACGCACCCGCCTGCAATACGAGCGCGCCGCCATCGGCCGCATCGACACCGTGCGCAACGTCCTCAACTTCGCCCCCAATGTGCGCTTCCGCTACGCGTTCTCGAAAACCACCAACCTCGATTTCAACTACCGCGGACGCTCCTCGCAACCCTCGATGACGCAGCTCATCGGCGTGGTCGACAACTCCAACCCCCTCCGCATCTCGGTGGGCAACCCCGGCTTGCGCCCCGTGTGGAACCACGGCATGAACCTCTACTACAACTCCTACAACGCCGAACGCTTGCAGGGACTCATGGCACACGCCGACTTCAACTTGGCCACCGGCAGCATCTCGCAACTCACCGTCTACGATGACGTGACGGGTCGCCGATTCACCCGCCCCGAAAACATCGACGGCAACTGGAACGCCGCCGCCGGCCTGACCTTCAACACGCCCCTCGACCGCGAGAAGGTGCTCAACCTTTCCACCTCGACCGATGCCAACTTCACCCGCTCGGTGGGCTTCGTGGCCACCTCAGCCGCCGCCTCCGCCCTGCCCGATGCCCCCTCGCTGCGTGAGGTGAACGCCCTCTTTGCCGGCGTCGTGGCCGACAAAAGCCGCACCGCCGTCACCGCCCTCTCCGAGCGCCTCGATCTTTCCTACCGCCGTTCGTGGTGGGACCTCACCCTCAACGGACGCGTGGCCTACCAGCACTCCAACTCCTCGCTGCTCACCGCCGCCCGGCTCGACACGTGGAGCTTCGCCTACGGCGCCGCGGCCAACTTCACCCTGCCCTGGGGCATGACCTTCTCCACCGACCTGCGCATGACCTCGCGCCGCGGGTTCTCGGCGGCCGAATTCAACACCAACGAACTGGAGTGGAACGCCTCGATCTCGCAGTCGATGCTCAAAGACAAAGCCCTCACCCTGCGCTTGGAGGCCTTCGACCTGCTCGGTCAGCAGAGCGAGATCACGCGTTCGCTCACCGCGCTGGCGCGCACCGATGCCTGGACGAACATGCTCAACCAATATGTGATGCTCCATGCCATCTACCGCCTCAACATCTTCGGCGGTGCCAAACTGCCCGAGCGCCCCGAAGGCCATCCGGGCGGCGAGCGTCCCGGCGGTAACTTCCGTCCCATGCAGCCCGGCAACAACGGCGGTCGGCCCGGCGGTGGCCCCGGCGGTGGCGGTCCTCGCTTCTGATCCGGCTTCGTGCGCGCACAAGCGCCGATCGTGTGCCTGCTCCTTCCTGCGCCCCGCTTCCTCAGCGCCCCCACTCCACAGCGATGGCACGTCCCGTTCCCATTGCGCCGTGTCGCTCTCCCTTCGCGGCGAGCCGTCCCGCTCCTTCCTGCGCCCCCGCCCCCGAGCAGCGCCACGGCGGCCACATCTCCCCAGCCCCACCCTCGCCTTGTCGGCGCGGGTGGGGTTGTTGCGTTTGGAGCGACAAAACCGCACGACTTCTAAGAAAAAGTGCGCAACTATTGCGTGAAACATGCCGACTTTTTGCTCAACTCCCCTTCATCGTCCTCGACGCCTTACACCCTGCCGATCGGGCTTGTCGCACTCGCGTGCACACTGCCGGGGACAATCCGAACGGAAAACCTGCGAAAAACACCCTCTTCCCCACTTTCCCTTCCCGCCGCACGTCGCCCTCGCAAGATCGGCACCTTTTGCAAATCCTTTGCAAAAACGGCGGTTTCACCCACGATTTCGAGGGCAAAAACGAGCAAAAAAACAGCCCAACGTGGCTTTTCTACCGGCCTCTCTCGCCCAAAACGGGTGAAAAACGGGCTGAAAATCATAAACAGGCATTGAGAATTGTGCATTTCGTCGTTTTTCTCACCTCTTGGCTTCCTATCGATGCAACCATCTCGCGCAGAAAAACTCAAAATCAGCACTTTTCCGCACAACTTTTTCGACGGTGCAAATCCAAAACTGACGGACTTTTCCGGCACAACACCCACAAATCGACCCTCCAAAACGAAGAAATCAGGGAAAACAGCGCGTTTTTATAGTTAAATCCACCGATTAGTCTTGCCGCGTTCGATATTATTTAGAACTTTGTAAGACAAAATTCAAGTAATGTGCGTCACGCCCTCCGCCGTGCGCCTCTTTTTTCACCGAACCCGAAGATGAAATCAGAAAACACCTTCTCCTTCGCTCCCCCCTTCCGGTGGGTGCGCCGATCGGCCGTCGTGCTCCTCGGCACCCTCCTCGTGCTGCTGCTCCATGCCCCGCTTCGCGCGGGCGCGCAAGGCTGTCCCTCACTCGACACCGGCGATTTCACCGCCACCCTCATCGCGGCCAACAGCGACTGCCACACGCCGGCACGACTCACCGTGACCTACCGCAACGCCGTGGCCGGCTTCTCGGCCATGGCCTACAGCGTGTCGAAAAACCGTACGAACTACAGCACGCCCGTGGTGACGCCCCGACCGGGACTGCCCGCCGTGCTCCCCCTCGACGGCTGGAACGAAGGCGAACCGATCTACATTCGCGCCGTGGCCACCTGCGGCACCCGAAAACTCACCGTCGTGCTACCCAAAATCGTCTACCATGTGAAGGAGGCGGCCGACGTGCAGGCCACCGCCACCATCACCCCGGCCGGCGGTTGCGAGGCCACGGGCGGTGCCGTGAGCGTGCATCTCTCGGGCGTGAGCGGCTTCAGCAAAGCGGAGTTCAAACTCGAAAAAGACGGCGCCACACCCCGCCATCCCTCCGTGCCGGTGGGCAACCTCACGGCACGAAAGCCCTACGAAGAGACGCTCTTCTTCAACCTGGCGCCCGGCCGCTACACCCTGCGTGTGCGCGCCGTGCCCGATTGCGTCCCCGCCACCCCCGGCGAGGGCTGGAAAGACGGTGCCTACGAGTGGGAACAACCCGTCGACGTGGAGCACTTCGGCGTCACGGCCACCACGATCCCCACCCGCGGCAACTGTCCGGGCGGTGTGGTCATCGGCGCGTCGAAAGTGGTGGGTATCGCCCGCCTGAAATATGAGTTGTGGAAAAAAGGCGGCATGCGTGCCGGCACACCGCCCTTGCAAACGGCCAATGTGGTCTATCCGGCCTTCGCCCACACCTTCACCGGACTGCCCCTCGGCGACTATGAGGTGCGCGCCACCGCCACGGACTGCGATGCCACGGCCACGGGCTCGTTTGTGATCACGCAGGGCGAATTGGTGCACCCGAAAGTGAGCATCATCCGCCACACCTACGCCGGTTGCGCGGCCGGTCGCCTCCAAGTGCAGTTGGACGGCACCACCGCGGCCTGCCCTGCCTCCTATCGCCTCACGCCCACCGCCGGCGGCACCCCGAAGGTGCTCACCGACGTGGCGACCGAAACGGCCGAATTCTCCGGTCTGGCGGCCGGTACCTACACCCTGACCACCACCTACGGCGGACAGACGATCAACACGCCCGTAGAGATCAAGACCGTCTCGCCCGGTGTGCTGAAAATCAAGCCCACTTTGGCCGAAACTTACTGCAGCCCGACGGGCGCCATGGAAGTGACATTGGTAGACGGCACGCTCGACGAGAGTGCCACGCTCGAGCTTTCGCTCGACGGGACGGTCGTGCGCTCGGTCAACCTCAATGCGGGCGAAACCAGCAAGACCATCGAAGGCCTGCTCCCGGGCGGATATGCCCTTACCCTCCGCACAGCATGTGGAGCCACCGTGACAACGACGGCAGCCATCGGCATGAAGAACTCGCCCATGATCACAATGTACCCTGAATCCCAAGGCGATATTGACTTCTGCCAACCGAAACCGATGGCCAAGTTAAGGATGCGCATCGAGCTGGAGAGACCAAATGATGACGGGGACACCGAGGAAAAGAAAAGTCTGATTCGCACTTTGCTGACGGGCGCGACCTATACGGTGCGCGACGGCGACAAAGTGATTGCTTCAGGCCTCATGCCGGTCGAAGAAATCATTCGTTTTTTGGAAACTCAGTCCACTGCGAGCATGGTATTGTTACTACCACTCAACGATCACCCGCTCAGCTTTTCTCTCCAAATGCCTTGTGGTACGCCCACGATTCCTGCAATCGTGAAACTGAACGAGTTTACGCTAGATCCGTCGACCCAAGAGTCTGCAGTAAAATATCCCATGGCCCTCTCGTACGAGAAGTCGTCTTGTGACAAATACAAAGTTCGAATCTCTCAACGTGGGGACTACCAAAGCGAAAACGTCACGGTGAAGCTGATTGACAACAACACCGGTCGCTCTTTGGGCGAAGTGCCCCCTCCGGAGTACGCTTATTACGGATCGAAGTTCGAAGATGTGCCTCCCGGAGACTACTATTATGAATTTTGGTCGGACTGCCCGAATGCGCCCCACCATCGCAGCGAGGTTTTCACGTTGAAAAACAATAAACCGGAAGCAGAAGTATACTCCAATTACGCCAAGGGCTGCGAACCTACAGGAAGCATCAATTATTACTATCGTTTGCCTAGCGGCGTAAGCGCCTCCACCAAGGGCAAACTCTATCGTGCAGATGGTAGTTTGGTGGAAGAAGGGAAAATCAATCAGCGCAAATTCGAGCACCTCGCTCCGGGAAAATACAAGCTCGTCGTTGTTCCTGCCCCCCAAGCAGAGGACAATTGCACAGTAGATGGCTTCACGCGCGAAATTGAAGTACCAATGTACAGAGATAAGCCGAGCGACACTCCGGATTACTATGCAGATGAGATCCAGAACCTTACAGCGACGCTAGGTTCCTTTGGCACCAACACAAACACCCTGAGCTTCGATTTCGTATCGATACCCGGCACTCACACCCTGAAGTTGACGGATTTCCACAGTGCTCCCATCACAAAGACCGTTACCATTCCCGACAACGGGAACAAGACGAACAAGGTTCATGTGACCTTTAACAACTTGGCAGAGTATGCCACACTAGACTTTCCCGCGGGAGAATGTGGATTCAAAGCCCAAAGAACCTACAATCTCGTTAGAGTCGCTACCGGTAAGTACACAAGAGCGGAACTTCAGGACGCAATACGTATAACAAACATTCCCGCCATTCCGGGATGCCGCAAGGGAAAAGTCATCTTGCACTCAAACCTTGTAGCAATGGGGGTTCCACAACGCCCCACAAAAATTTATTTGGATAGATCTAGCTACGGAGGAGGCGGTACTGTAGATTCGATCACTTCTCCCAATATCATTACAGACCTGGAAATAGAGAATGAAGGCCCCCTCACACTAACCTATAACTACGATGGGGAAAATGTTGATAATTTCACCATAAACGAGAGTAACTTCCTCGGTTATCCTTTCTTATATCTGGATGTGCAGACGCCGCGCACCTTACTCGGCGATAAAGGTTTCATAAAGATCCAAAACACATTCGCTGCGCCCACCGATCATGTCCACATTCGGATCATCAACGACGAGAACGGGAGGGTTTTGCACGAAGAGACCATCGTGGGCACGGCCCCACATACCTATGAAATGGTTCCCGGCTCTTACACCGTGAGCTATGAAGCGCTCGATGGTTGCTATGTGGGACAAACAGGTGAACTACAACAAACCGTGAGTCCCGCAACATTAGGAATCAGAGTCGTTGAAAGTGCAATGATGTGCGCCAACGACGGCGTGATCCGCGTAAGTTTGAATGAGGATTACGGCACCGCGGACCTCATCAATTACGAAATCACACCTCAAAACGGAGGGCCCGCCATCCAAGGCCAGACCACGACACCGCTTGTACCCAAAGAATTCCCGGGATTGGAAGCCGGTTATTACAACGTCAAGGCTACCGCCACCATTCTTCGGGGATTCGACGGACAGCCGCACAGCTACGAAACAACAAGTTCAGCTTATCTGAGCACATCTTACACAAGTCCTCTGGAGGTTCGTCCGGATCCGAACAAAGGCTCCCCGGCCATCACAGAATGTGGAGCGGGTGGCGCGATCGGTTTGCGCATTCAAGGTTCGCGATACAGCAAAGCAAAAGTATTCATCACCGAGACCCCTTCAGGCCCCCTCAACCCGCGCCAAGAAATTACCCAAAACGATAACGGTTCCTGGGGACAAAACCTCGCTCCGGGTAATTATAAGCTCTTTGTCACGGATGGCTGCATGGACATTATTGTACCTACCGCCACTGTGCAGAACAGTGAGTTCAAAGCTGCTGTAAAGCCCTACGGGTGTGTACAGGTCGATGTTAAGGCTCCTCATTCGAACAAGTTGAATTTCAGCACAATCATGAGCCTCGAGTCGTACGACCGTGAATTGAGAAGGAATTTGCTTGATAACGTAGAGTTGCAAGTCGTCTCTCCCGGTTCAGCTCCCGATGAAAACAACTGGAGAACGTATGATAGATTATCTTATCTCCCTTCCGAAACGAGCCCCTACGACTACCACTTCAAGACGTCAACGGATCGCTTTGACTTCAGAAACGGATACGATATCATTTATCGCTTCAAAAACTGCCCGCCTTCAATGAAACGTGTGCACCAAGCACCGGGCTCTTTCAAAGTCTGCAATCCGTTCGAAGTCTTCGTTTACAGTGTAGACAGTTGTACTTACGAACAATTCGTCATCCACGAATACGATGCAGATCGTCCTTATCGTATCGTGGTGCGCAATAATAAAACGAATCAAGTCATCTACGACCAAGTTCGTACGTTCCCGTATAAACCCAACCACGGAGACATCTGGGAGAATCAGTTCCGCTATCCCTACGGCGGCGAATACACCATGACCATCACTTCGATCAACGATCCGCTGATCCCTCCCCATGTCACTCAAATCAAACACAATGTAATCTTCAAGAGGGAATTTTTCATCACTGCAGGAGAATTCAGGGGGGATAAGAAAATGGTCAGCTGTACCTCTGCGAATTATCGAATCGGTTGGAGCTCCGGCAGTCAGAAGTGTTACCTCAGAACCGACGTAAAGGTATTCGACAAAGCAACGGGGACAGAGGTTAAACCCTACTTCTCTCGACCGGTATACGATGATGGAAGTCAGTATGACCGATCTTTCATGCTACGCCGCAACAATGTATATGTGCTGAAGGCCTATGAAGATGGGCAATTTGTATACTCCGAAGACTATACCGTAAAATACAATATGCCCATCAACTACAAGCATGTTGACATCGATCTCTTTGACAAGTGCCACGAACCCGATGAACAATTCGCACCAGTAGATACACACAAAGAAGAAGACCTCAACTACATTGTAGAAGAACTGCCTGCCGGAGTCGGCCCCTACGACAAGAATTTTGAATATGACGACTTCTTGAAAATCCTTCTTCATGACAATGTCAACAACCGTACGTATGAGTCACACGACATATCTCATTTTACGGGAAGAAGTTCTTCGGATCAAAGGAAGTATTCCATCGGACGGGTCAGAACGTGGAACGAAATCAAAGCCGTAGGAGACACAATTAAAAATGTCAGGCCGAAGATACCTGTCGGAACCCACACTTTGGAAGTGTTAACTTCGTGCGGAGACCGACACACCTCGACATTCAATGTGACCTATGCCCCGTCTGCAGTTTCTAAGGTCACGTTTACAGATGTGAAGTATGAATGCGACGGCAAGATCTCCTTTACTCCTACCGGAACAGCAGCATTCCCGGACAAGAGTGACCCGGTAAATATCGTAAGCTATCGTCTCAGCGACGACAAGTACACGACTTACAACTGGGGAGATCCGGCAGGAACCTACAATTATACAGGATATGTCATCTATAAATTGTCGTTTGAAGACGGTAGCACGTGCGAGCGTTCACAGTTTTACGATTTCAGCACTGCACCACTCGCCTTCGACAAATCGAGCACCGTCAGCTTCTTCTGCTCCGGCGCCGACAAGGGTGAGATCAACGTAGGTCTCAAAGGTGGCCATCCGCCCTACACCTACGAGTTGCGCACCCTCGATGGCCTCCTGCTAGAAAAGAAAACAGCACCGGGAGCCGTAACCTTCGAGCAAGGAGTACTTGGTTCTCGCTACCGCATCGAAGCCACCGACGATTGTGGACTCACGCATATACACCAAGATGTCCTCCTTCAAGACCCCGCGGCCATTTCGGGAAATATGAAGAGTCGCGTATCTTACTGCGAAGGCGCACAAGGCCGACTCGAAGCCATCACCTTCCCCGGCGCCACCTATATATGGACACGCCCGGATGGCTCACAGTCACACGATAAAGTCATTACCTTCCCAGCCACGGCAGCCAATGCAGGAAAATATACCGTAAATATCCAACTCAATTCCTGCAACGCCACAATAAACGGAGAATATAGAGTACAAGTTGCGCAACTCTCCGAAAGCACCGGAGCACACACTGATCGGACTTGTGCCGGACAAAGCACTATTTTCTCCCCCGAAAAGCCAGAAGCAATGCTAGATGGTGAAGAGGTCGATGAAGAAAGATTAAAATTCCAATGGCAATACACCAAGACCCCGAATGATGAGACCTCATGGAAGCCCATTTTCGGTGCCACCGATGCCTCGGTAGAATACGTTGCCGCCTATCCCGGCACCTACTATCTGCGTCGCACCACCCAACTCGGTGAATGTAGTGCCATCGGAGGCGTATGTACCCTCACGGTCGATCCCGGTATCACCGTCACCATGTCGGCCGGCGAGCGACGTGTGGTCATCGATCACAAGAACCCCTTCCTCCTCACCGCAGGTATCGTCTCGGGTCCCGCGGCGCGCACCTACCAATGGCAGCGCAGCCTCGACGGCAAACAGTGGAGCAACATCGCCGGAGCCACCGAAGTGACCTACACCGAGACACAACGTCTCTCCTCCGTGGTCTACTATCGTCGCATCGTCCGCTCCGGCACCTGCGAAACGAAGGGCGAACCCATCACCGTGGTCTTCAAGCGTCGCTATCCCGCGATGATCAATCCGCAAGTGCGACAGCGTGTCGACCAGCATTGGTAAACCGCCCATCGGTACAGCACGCATGAACCACAGCACTCCACTCATCTTCTGTGCAATGAGTCGCGAGCCGCCCTCCTCAAAAAGGAGGTGCGGCTCGCTTTTGTTTTTCGAAATTACGGCTGTCCGCTTAAAGTTTGGTTTAAGGGTCAAATATACTGGAGATGGAGGTAATGAATGAAACAATCTCCGCCCTCGATCGCGGTGGGCGAAAGGACGAGAGCGGGCACACAATCTACACATTTCTCCCCATTCGGTCGGCAGAGATGATGTTACAGAGCATAGAATTTCTCATATATATCGAATCTATGTGTTCTACACTAAACTACAAAAACAGGGGGCTTTCGCAAAAAAGTGAGCGTTTTTAAGCGAAAACCGTCCATTCTCGTCAAAAAGTTGTATATTTGCCTTGGATAAAAAAACGAACCACGCAAAAATATGAGTAGTCGCAACGAACGTCTGGACATGCTCCGCCTGATCTTGGGGCGAGCCGCTGTCGGGAGTCAAGAAGAGCTCCTTCAAGTACTGCGCGCCGAGGGCTACCCGGTGACACAAGCCACGCTGTCGCGCGATCTCCAAAAGCTCAAAGCCGCCAAGGTGTCGAGCGAGGAGGGTTATCGGTATGTGCTGCCCGAGCACCCGGCCTATGTTCGCCAAATCGCCCCTTCGCTCCACACGCCTGAATTTCTCCGCACCTCGGGGTTTCTGAGCATGGAATTCTCGGGCAATCTGGTCGTGATGCGCACCCGTCCGGGCTATGCGACGAGCATCACGACCGAAATTGACGCCCACAACCCCGAGAGCCTCTGCGGCACGATCGCGGGCGACGACACCATTCTGGCCGTCATCCGCGAGGGCTTCGAACGCTCGCGCGTGGTCGAAGAGTTGGCCATGATTCTCCCCGCCGTGCGCGGAAGAATGTGAGCCGCGTGAACAGGTAGACGGGTAGATAGGTAAACAAGTAGACCGGCGGACGAGTGAACCGATAGACTAGTTGACGGGGAAACGAGTAGCCCGCCCAACGAGTGAACAAAAACAGGTGACTCTGTTGCCATTTTGCACACCCATCGAAACAACAAACCTCCCATCCAATGCCCAAATTTCTGAAAATCCTTCTCTCTCTGGCGATGGTGATGGCCGTCTTTTATTTCACCTCGACGCCTTCGCCCACGACCACACTGGTCCGCTTGGGCTTTCTGGCAGCGTTGATCGGCTTCACGCTGTTCAGCGTGATCCGCCGCAAAGACGAGGACGAATAGTCGTCGCCCCCCGACACACAAGGCGCGCAATGAGGGGCACATCGCCCTGAACGCGCAGTCTCCACTAAAATAAAACACGAGAGATGCACCGCCCGGGGACATTTCTCTCGTTGATCGTCCGGCCACGACAACCGGTGCCCGCCCGGCGCAAGACAAGTGTTCTAAGTATCTTCCCAAGGTTCAAATCTTATGCTGAAACTTACACTCTACTTCTTTCGGTCCTTCTTCATCGTAATGGGCCTGTGGCTTTTGGTCGAAATGTTCACTCACCTTCCGTTGCAGCAGGCCTGGGCGTTGCTGTGGCCTGCGCTGATGATGGGCTTCGTCATCGGCGGTACCGGAATCATCGAAAAGTATTTCCGCGAACGCAAACAGCGAAAGCAAAACGCCCACGCGGCGGAAACCACAACCGACGAGTTGACACAATAAACGCGTCGACCCATCAACCCGAGCGGCACGCTAACGATTAGCGTGCCGCTCGGGTTTTATTATTCCTCCCATCGCCGTACTGACGAAGCAGTGCGCGCACGGGCAAAAAGACAAAACGCGAGCGTCACTCCGCAGTGGAGTGACGCTCGCGTTGAACGGCTTTACACCGCCTGACGAATGGGCAAAGCGGTGGATTAAAAGTACTTGCAACTCACACCTCGACTTCAAGGGACGAGTCCCGCAAGCACTCGGTGTGCGAGCAAGCCGACAACCACCGCCACCGTGAAACTCAAAAAAGTACCGAGCAAGATGTACTCGGTGTGCATCAGCTCTTTGTTGTTTCTCAGTTCTCCAAAACGAAACACAGATTTTGCCGCGAGCAGATAGCCGATGCCTTCCATCCATCCGCTCAAGATGAAGGAAACGATCAGGATGCGCTCCAAATAGCCGATGTACATGCCCCCCAACGGTAGACTTTTTTTGTCTTTTGAGCCATCTAAGCCACTGAAGAAGTTTTGGATGAAGACCGCCGTGGGAGTCAGCACCGAGAGATAAGCCAAAGCATAGATGCCCAATTCCAAAAGGTTGAAGTCTAAGGGCGTTCCTTTGCCGTCCAACAGCCAAAAGTAGGCAACGGCCAAAACGCTCAAATGGAAGATTTGGTCAAGCACAAAGAGAAGTAGTTTTGGTCTGTTGACCAAGCGCTTGTTCTCCTCACCGGCTTTTCCCTTTTCACGATCTGCGGCGCGCATTTGCCGCTCTACGAATGCCTTTGCCACATCCACTGCGAAATGCGTGCCCCCGATCAACAAGAGAAGTGCCCAGCACCCCCATTGAGCGACGAGCACATAGACTGCCGCTGTGTAAATGAAGGCATGGGCAAGCTGATATTTCCACCCCTTCCAAGTGGGCACGGCCTTTTTCCCTTCGCACATTCCTTTCGTCTGCAGCAGGAAATCGCCCAAAATATGAGCAAGGAGCAAACGCACAATCAATAATGCATTCATCGTTTTCGCTGTTTGATGATTACGGTTGGTTATTTCGTTGGTTTTGCTCGCAGATGATGAGCGATGAAACCCGCCCTAAGTACATTCTCACCAATTTCTCTTTGGCAGCCGCCAACCTCTTCCCAATGTTTTGCTGCGAGCTCTTGTTTTTTTCTGCCAATTCGCTTTGAGTGGCTCCGGTGAGCAAGGCTTGATACATGATTTCGCTGTGTTTAGGCTTCCAATTCGACGCGATATCATCCACAAAAGCCGTTTCGACTCTCAACTCTTCGTTTATCGCTTCGGAAGAAGTTTGCACCGTGAGTCTTTGTTGCTTGGTTAATCTGTCAAAGCCTCGGCCGGAGAGTACGAAAGCTTCTCCATCTGATTGAGCAACTTTCTCATCACGATAAGACACTTCGCCTATCCCAACCGACATCCGCACATCCAGCTGTTGCTCTCCGGCCCGAAGTGCAGACTTTCTGAAGCCCGCACGAAGTAACAGCGCCACAAGCGGAGCTTTTTCAGCCTTTTCCACCCACACTTGGAAACTGTCACCGCGAGAAACTTCCACCCGGAGTTGAAGTTCGGGATAATGATCATCTATCTCACTCACCAACTCACGAATGAGTTTAGGCAATTCACCGCGTTCCTCTGTTTTAATCTGAGTAGAACCGACTACATCAGCTGTAATTACACCCTTCATCATATTTTTTAATACTTACATCACAACCACTATTAGTTGTTTTCTCGCATTACAACCTAATTAGACACCAAAATCGACGGAAAACCCGCCAATTCATTAACATCAGTTGAATGGATCACAATCGATCTCTCTTAGCATCTGAGCGACTTTTCAGCAGGCTCCACCATGCTTAGTAAAAAACGTAGCGTCGACCGACAGAAGCAAAAATACAATATTCTTTCGAGTACACATTTCTTGAGAGGGGATAATTGTTGCGTTGCTCAAGACCAACTTCGACAGCCGCATTGCGAGTTGCTCCTTACATAGGACAAGACAAAACGCGAGCGTCACTCCACTGCGGAGTGACGCTCGCGTTGAGCGTTTGACGAATAAGAGCCGGTTCGCCGCTTTATTCCTCGATGAGGGTGGCGAGGTGGGCGCGATAGGCGTCCCAGTCCTCGATGGGACGACGCGCCACGCCGCTTTCCATCGCGGCACGCGCCACGGCGGCGGAGACTTCGACGATGAGGCGCTTGTCGACGGGCTTCGGGATGAAATAGTCGGCGCCGAAGGTGAGTTCCTTCAGTCCGTAGGCCTCGGCCACATAGGCGGGGACGGGCTGTTGGGCGAGGGCGGCGATGGCGCGCACGGCACCTTGTTTCATCTCCTCGTTGATGGCGGTGGCGGCCACGTCGAGGGCACCGCGGAAGATGTAGGGGAAGCCGATCACGTTGTTGATCTGGTTGGGATAGTCGGTGCGGCCGGTGCTCATGAGCACTTCGGGGCGGGCGGCTTTGGCCTCCTCGTAGGTGATTTCGGGCACGGGGTTGGCGAGGGCGAAGATGATGGGGCGCTCGGCCATGCTGCGCACCATGTCGGCACTCACGACGTTGCCTTTCGACAGGCCGACGAAGACATCGGCGCCGCGCATGGCCTCTTCGAGGGTGTGGACGTCGGTGCGCTCGGTGGCAAACTCACGCTTCTGGGCGTTGATGTCGGTGCGCGACTGGGCGATGACGCCGCGCGAGTCGAGCATGATGAGGTTTTCGCGGCGCGCGCCGAAGGAGAGGTAGAGGCGGGCGCAGGAGATGGCGGCTGCACCGGCACCGTTGACGACGATGCGCACGTCTTCGATGCGCTTGCCCACGACTTGGAGGGCGTTGAGCAGACCGGCGCAGGAGATGATGGCCGTGCCGTGCTGGTCGTCGTGCATGACGGGGATGTCGAGCTCGGCTTTCAGGCGCGTCTCGATTTCGAAGCACTCGGGGGCTTTGATGTCTTCGAGATTGATGCCGCCGAAGGTGGGGGCGATGGCTTTGACGACCTGAATGAAGCGTTCGGGGTCTTTCTCGTCGACCTCAATGTCGTAGGAGTCGACGCCGCCGTAGATTTTGAAGAGGAGGCTTTTGCCTTCCATGACGGGTTTGCCGGCCAGGGCGCCGATGTCGCCGAGACCGAGCACGGCGGTGCCGTTGGAGATGACGGCCACGAGGTTGCCCTTGTTGGTGTAGCGATAGGCGTCTTGGGGTTGCTTTTCGATTTCGAGGCAGGGCTCGGCCACGCCGGGGCTGTAGGCGAGGGAGAGGTCGTGGGCGGTGGCGTGGGGCTTGGTGGGAACGACGGCAATCTTGCCGGGACGGCCCTGTTCGTGGTAGTCGAGGGCTTCTTGTTTGCTGATTTGTGCCATGATGTCTATGGGGGATAAAGGTGAAAGGCGCGTGCTGTTTGCCGGGGCGTGTGCGCGATGGGCGAAAAGGCAGCGCTGCGCCGGCCTTGCTCTCTCGGGCGGAGGAGTAAGTGGCGCGTTGTGTGGGCAAAGTTACTGATTTTTTCGCGATGAGGGTAACAAAACGCGCGAAAGCCCACGGGAAAAGTGCGGCCGTACTCAACACCCCCTCCCTCACACGGCACGGCGACGCGCAACACACGGCACAGGAGCGGACGAAGGCGCAGCCAAGCCGGCGAACAGCGCGAGAGAAAGAGGACGTTTCGCCCTACGGGTACAAAAAAACCGCTCGCACGGGCTGTGAAGCTGTGCGAGCGGTGGAGTATTTAGCCCCGAAGGGCACATTGAGCAAGGGGGAATCCTTAGGGCATGACGAAACGCTGCGTGAGTGTGGTGACCTTGTTGGACACGCGCACCACATAGGCGCCCGGCATAACGACGGATCCGGTGTTTTCGCTGCCGGCTTCGACCTTGAAGCGGGCTTGAATCTTACCGGCGGCGTCGAAGACGAGGGCTTCGGCGGGTTCGTCAGTGAAGTTCTTGACGGTGAAGTTGCGACGCAGGTCGGCCGAGATTTGGAATCCGCGCTGGTCTGCGGTGGCTTTCGCACCGTTGCCGAGGATGGTGAAGCGGTGTGCCGCATCGCCCTGGGCTGCGGTGAACTCATAGGTGTCGCCGTCGTGGATGGCGCGGGTGAGTCCGGTGCGCTTGTCGAGGAGGGTGTACTCCTGAGCGCCGTCTGCTCCGTCGATGTGGAAGGTGAGCTTGTAGTTCTGCTCGCCTTCAGCGGGCACGAATCCAAGTTTCGTTTCGCCGATGGTCTCGGTCGTCGTCACTTGGTAGCTGCGATCCTGCATGGCGTAGAGCGCCGTCTCGCCGGGTGCGAAGATCTTTTCACCGTCCCAACCGTTGTCGTAGCGATCGGTAGTACCTTCGGCTTGAACGAGCCAGAGGCGGTCGGCCGACTTGGCGCTTTCGACATCGACAGCCAGGGAGTGGAAGCGACGTTCGGGCGCGCGGTTTTCGGTAGCCACCACATTGACGAGGTCGGCATAGCGGTATTTGAGCGTACCGGCTCCGGTGCTCTTGACCATGAAGCTGGAGAGCGACGGGATGTCCTTCGGCATACCATTGACATAACCTGCGAGGTTGGCGGGGATGGCCTTGGTGTACTGACCTTCGGTGACGCCGGTGTTGATCGTAGCGTTGGCGCCGTTGTTGGCGATCCAGTCCTTACGCGAACCGGTGTTGAAGAGGTAGACCACCTTGTCTGCTGCCGTAGCACCGGAGAAGTCGAGTTTCTCGATGTTCATCGCGCCGGTGTAGGGGTTGGCCAGGATGTTCATGTCCTGATAGTTGGTGGCCGAGGCCATACCGTTCACGTTGAAGGTGAAGTCGCCGGTATTGAGTTCGCCGATGAAGCGATAGTTCGCGGGTTTCGGCTGCGTGATTTCGTAAGCCTCGCCCTGCGTGAGCGTACCGGTGGTGACGTCTTCCCACTTCTCGTCGGAGTTGGGGACATTGAGCGTACGGTTGTACTTGCGCACCCAGGTGCTTTCGAGGGGCAACTGATCGCGGTTGGCAGCCTTGACGGGCGAACCGAAGTATTGCCAGGTGGCGTAGGTCTTGTTGCGGTTGCCGTCGAACGACTTGGCAAACATTTCGACATTTGCCTTGTAGTTGGGGTTGCTGGCGGGCTTCTCGATGAGGAAGGTACCGTTGGGCTTGCCTTCTTCGGCCTGCACGACAGTGTATTCGGCTATGCCGCGATCCCTGAGGTTAGGTGTAGCCTGAACTCGGTTAGATCCTAAATCCCAGAAATACGCCTTTTCTTTGAGGAGAATTTGGTTACCGGGGGTAGCGACCATGGCACGACCGTTTTCGGTGGAGTTGACATAGTTGCGCACTACGCGGTTTTGGTCAGCATAAAGGTCGCGAATGGCCGTTTCACCATAGGGGACTATGTCAGCTTCATCGCGGTTCCTGTTGACACTGGCGAAGACTACATCCGACTTTCTGTTGTTAGCATAATTGCCTACGAGGGTGTTCGGCACGAAACGTCCCGTCCAGTTCTCGGCGTTGGCCCAGTCGTTGTTGATATAACCATACCAGTAGTTCAATTCGCTGGCGTCGAGGGTGAAGGTGTTCGTACGGAAGAAGCGCTCTGCCAGTACACGGGTTTCACCGTCACCGACATCGTTCTGTCCCTTGGCCTTCACGGTGGCGAAATAGGTACGGCGGTCGCCGGAAGCGGTGCCTTCGGGCTGCTTGAGCACAGCGTCGAAACCATCGGTGGTGATGGGCGTCGTTCCGCGCTCGAAGGATTCGAGAGGATAGCCGTCCGTGTTGAAGGCATCGGTGGTCATCGCCACGAAGAGGCGAGCATTCTCACCATAACCGCGGCGGAAGGTGATTCTACCCTCACTAATCTGATAATCGGTGGCGGGCACGCGCACATATTGGTCGGTCGCTGCATTAATTTCACGCCAAACCTCATAGCGCGTGGTCTTCTCCGAGCCGGCTACACCTGTTGCTTTGAGCTGTCTGCTGAGATCCATCGTCTCGAGGGGGCGCCAAGTGTCGTCGTTTCGAGGCGACTTAGGCACTTCGTAGCGCTGCTGCAGCGTATAGTAGTAGTGCTCTTTGGGGAGCTTGCCGGGCAATGCAGGCAGCGTGGCGATGTTCAGTTTGTTAATCGACAGATTGGCCATGCCATCAACTGCCAACCTGCGGTCTACCTTGATATCAGCGTTGTCACCGCCCAGTGCTTTTTGGAATGCAGCGGCATTACCTCCCTTATAAACCGACCAGTTGTCGCTTTTAAAGCAATCGTATCCAGATATAAGAACATAGTTGTCCAGCAGGTTTTTGGACAAATCAAGGATTTGAACTTTACTATAATCTGAGTGGTAAAAGGAAGTCAGAAGATTTTCTGAAAGATTCAATTCAAGCGTCGATGCAGTCGAACCACCGGGATCAAAGTCTTTCAGTTTGTTCGTTGCGAGATTGAGCGTTTCGATCTGATCACTTTCTGTTCCCAAAGCATAGCGACCCTGTGCGTTGGCCGTTCCGAGCACATTGTCGTGCAAATCGACATAGCGGAGAGCAGGTGCGGTGTTGAAGGTGGCATCTTTGAGCGTTTGCGAAGCGGAAACGAGTTTCCACATACCATTTTCGCCCGTGATTTTGATCACACCGCCTTGGGTGGCAGCCACATTCACCTCGAACTCGCGATCTTCCGTGAGATTGTACATCTGACGAATGTTCTTGCCGTCGTTTTCGTAGTCGATAAAGACGATGGGCCAGTGATCGCGCGTCACCTTCGTGGGATCTTCGGGCGCAAGGGTGAATTTCACCTTGCCGGCGGCCGAAGCCTTGATGAGGACAACGCGATCGAGAAGGTTGTGAGTGGTTTCTTCGGACTGCGCCGGCGTGGCTTGCGCCTGTGCACGCTGTGCGAAAGATCCCATCAGCAAGCCGGCAGCCAGAATGGCGGGCAGGCTTCGCTTCACGCTGAGGGCAGCCGTGAGACTGCGAATCGGTAAGGAATTCTTTTTCATTGCAGATGGGAATGTTTAGTTGATGACACGTCCGTTGATATGGATGTAGTTCGGTCGTCTTCCGCTGAAATCTTCGCTCAGATAGAATCTGCAGGTATAAACAGCATTGCGACGGATTTGGCCGTGATAGGCGGTGTTAGCCGTTCCTCCTCCGATGCGTAAGTAACATTTTCCGCTTTGAGGTTCAGGATAATTTTCATCTTCCTTGGCTACGTTCTTAGCCGTTTCATCTGTAGCCCAACGAGAGGTGTAAGTGATCTCGAGATAAGTCATTCCGTTGAGATCTTGCGAACCGAAAACAGGGTGCGAAACAAAATGCTCAGGAAGATAGATGGAGATGGTGGGATAAGTTTTCAAACCGTAAGAAATCGTCGGCGTGCCTAACGCGGGAAGCTCAATCGGGTCGAGATAGGGGTAGTCGGTAGGGGATGCCTTATGCTTGAGGTCATAGTTGGCAATAGGCCCTCCGACAGAGAACTTGGCGGGAACGTTGAGCACACGAATGCCGGTAATTTCGAAATCGTAGGGGTTATATTTCCAATCAACACGCCCCCCTAGTTCTGCGGTGGGGATGATGTCGATGCGGGCAAAGAGACGCTCAAGCTTCACTTCGCTCTTGCTCAGCGAGGTCAATCCACTGACTGCATTCGTGGGCGACTCCACGTCGCGAAGGGCTGCGCTCATGGGGATAGGCTTCTTCGCGTCATTGCCAAAGTAACCGCGGATGTAATCCTTCGTGTTGAACTCGAGTTTATTGAAGTCCGTTTCCACACCGGAAATGCCCATGCGCTCAGCATCGTCGGCTTTAAGGTTGGCGGCGAAGAAGAAATCCTTCTTTCCGAGGAAGCTCTCTACGTTGAAAACCGCGGTGTTCGTTCCACCGGTTGCAACGTCAAAAGATTTACCCGTGAGCGTAGAGACATAGGGCGAACCGGCGAGGATGACATTGTCAACCTGGTCTTCTTTGTCCGTGGCATCGGTGTTGACCGATTCGCCGGTTTGCGAACGGACATCGACTTTCCAAGCAATCTTTTCAGGCTTGGACGCAGGGTATTGCGTTTCTTCGTCGGCGGAGCAGGCCGTGAAGCTGAGCACGGCTGCGGCGCTCAAAAGGAGAAAAATGTTCTTAGTCATTTCGTGGTTGGCTGCTGAGAGAAAATAGAGCATAAAGGGCGAACGGCTGAACGTACGTCAGACGTTCGCCCCATAAGAGTGGCGTTGTGCTCGCGAAAGTTTAGAGACGTTCTACTACTTGATCGTCACCGTGGTAGCCGGGCACAGTCACTGCATCCCACTTTTTAACCGTCACCTTAAATTCGAGGACGACAGCATTGTCGGGGCTGGGAGAGCCGGGGCCTACGACGTGTGCATGAAGGACGTAACGGCAGTTACGATCGATCTTGCGGGGAAGGAGCACTTTGTAGTAGCATTTTACGGCATCGTTGCTGAAGTCGCCGCCGGCGGGAGGGGGGAAGATGCCGGCAAGGGGATTGCCGTCGCCCAATTTGGCAGGGAGTTCGAGCAAGATGTAGGGGGCAGGCGCATCGGCCGGGGTCTTGCCGGTGATGTCATATTCGTTGACATAGACCGTGGGGAGCGCGGAAGTGGGCACGGGATCGGCCGGGGTGAGCGGCGCAGGCTGAGCCGTGAGGTCGGCGATTTGCGTTTTCGCACCATCTACGCGGCTCGTGATGTCGTCGTTGACACCCACATAAGTTTTACCGGGGAAATCTTTATAGGTGTAGAGGCCTTTTTGCTGATTGGGAATCAATTTGTCCCAATTATAATAAAGCACTACATCGAAACGGGAAACGGCACGCTTGACGCTCACCTCGATTTTGTTGTCCTGTGTGTTGGGGTTGGTAAAATTCACCGCTTTGGTTCCGGTCATCAGGAGCGGCGTGCTCAGATCGTTGACCGTTGCGATCGTCTGTGACACGGCTTTTTGGAGCTGATCGAGCGTCGTGATCTCATCCGTAGCACCGACGGCCAAACGGGTGCGCACGGCATCGGAGAGATTGAGCAAGGTGATGGCGGTCAAACCGTTGACGTCCGCTGCTTTGACAGGGAGATAAACCGTTTGCGTGGAGGGATCGTTGTTCAACCAATCGCCGACTTGTCCGGATTCGAAGTGGAAATAGCCGGCAGCAGCGCCACCCGAGTTGGGGGTGATGGGCTTTTTGTTCTGTCCTTGGAAGAAGACCACATCCACCTTGTCGACGTGATTTTCTGCCGGTGTGGCAATACCGCGGGTATCGCGCTGCACGAGATCCTCGGCGCCGAAGCGGAGTTGGAGTTTACCTTCACCGCCGGAAGGTCCGTCGGGTTCATAGGACTTGTTGCAAGCGCCCAAAAGAATCGCCGCGACGGCCAGGAGTGCGATGCTGAGCGTATGGATTAGTTTCATCGTTATTCGCTTTTGACGGTGTAGACGACCTTATTGTTGTATTTGATGTCGAAGATCGGTGTGCCTGCTGCGGCAGGTTCCGTGGGCAGTTGGAGTTTGGCCTCGGTTTGTTCTTGGAAAGCGCTCTGACCGGCTTGGTTGCCGAAGCGGAGCTTGTCGAGTTGGTCACTACCCACAATGAACTTCGCATTGTTGTCACGCGGCACGAGTTCCACGAGTCCGAGCTGTACGAGTCCCTTCTCCGCCGTGATGATGCGCACCGTGGAGGCACCGCCGGGGAAAGTGGGTTCGTCTACTACGACATTGAAGTTGAAACCGGCATAGACACGGCCGATTTTACCCGTACACCAGTCCTCAATGTTATAATTGAGCGTGAGTTGGAAACCTTCTTTTGCCGTAATCTCGTAGGCGTTGTTACGCACGGTGGAGAACTTCGAGTAGTTGGCCGCGTTGGGGAGGGTAAAGAACACCCCGTTGTCCACTTCTTTTTGGTCTTCGGTGAAGGCACTCTGCCAAATCGAGAACTTGTAGTAGTCATTACCACCTCCGTCAGTGATGTAGAAGGAAGAAGCTCCGGGCACGAAACCAGGCAACGCCGGATCCGATCCATTGACACGACGCAAGTTCTCGGGGAGATAGTAGGAAGTAACGTAGTCGTAGAGCGTGGTGGGCTGTCCGGGTTGCTCACTGAGGGCAAGGTAGTGCGCCTCAGAGTTGGCGAGCATTTGTGCTTTGGAGAAGTTCACCGTTTCGGCCAAATCCGATGCAGAGTAGAAATCAGTGGAGAACTGGCCGGTGGTCGGATAGCCGGGGCCGTCAAAGTAAGGATTGACAAAGAGGGAGAAGTACTTGGGCACATTCACAAGTGAAATCCCCTTGAAAGGAATGACGCGCTTGAACTTAATATCTGTAGCTTTAAGTGCGCCGCCCACTTCTTCAACGTTCACAACTCCTTCGAGTTTGAGTTTCACTTTGGCGAGCGTGCGGATAAGCTCCACCTGTTCGTCACCATCGGCCACGAAGTGTTGAGGATCGGCTGCCGATGCTCCTTTACCGTTGCGAACAGCGACAATAGCTACATTTCGATAGGCACGGGTCATTAGTAACGGTTTGTTCTCTGAAGGACGATAGCCGGCTGGGAAAGTGATGTGCGTGAGCGCGTTGTTGGCAAAGAGCTGTGCGCGATTGGTGATGCCAGTGAGCGGTACGGTGAGGTTCCAATCTTGTTCGTTGGCGATAAAGAAGAAATCGCGCTGTCCTTCGGTGATTTTGAAAGGTTTCGACCAGACCGTGGTTTGTCCCTCGGGTTGGTTTGTAAAATCACCGACATTATGCATTTGATTGTAGAGCACCGCTCCGCTGGGCGTGTCGCAAATGATGAGTCGCACCGTCTTGACGCGGTCTTCAAAGTCGGCACTGGTGTTGATCGTGCCGGCCACGCCTCTAATACTAACGGCAGCCGACATATACACAGACTCCGGTGCTTTAGGCTGTTCCGGGCCGATGAACTCTTGCTTGCATCCCGCGGCAAAGCCGAGGAGGACAGCGAGGCTCGCTGCGAGTCCGGTGCGGTGTAAAATGTCGTTTAATGGGAGCATAGTCATATAAATGAATGGCGTCGTGCAGAATGCTGCGGCGCGGTGAAGAGAGGGGGACGCTGTGGGGCGAGCGAAAGCTCACCCCTTAGCGTATATTGTGTTAGAATGCTGACGTTGCTGACTACATCCGGCCATTGCGCGGAGAAGGCAAAATAAAAAGCTGAAACGTCAGTGGCTTTTACGCTATTATTCCAGAACGTACTTGAAAGTGTGCACGAGCCAATCATTGATGAATACACCAGCGCACATATAGTCACCACAGTCGACACATTTGTCTTTGATCAAGAACTTGATATCGATGTCGTGTTCGCAATCTAAATTGAATCCGAACTTGTTGTCTTCGTTGCTGGCGTAGGCCAATATGGCAGCAATGAGATCTTGCTTGATTTCTTGCGGCATTTGCACCTCACGTCTCTCACCGTTCTTTTGATTGGTGATGCGCACTGTGCTTTTAAGACCAGTTTGCAGGTCAAGCAGCGTGTATTTGGCAATGAGTGCAGTATCCCCGTAGATAATGGGGCTGTTGGGAGCATATTTCGACACCGCCGAGTTAGCGTGGTGTGAAGCATCATAGTTATAAGTGGCGTTGGCCGATGCGATTTCGACTCCGAATTCGCGAGTAGAAGGTGACGATGCGCGATTGCGGATCGACTTATCGAGCACTACGGAAATATTGAGACGGTAGGTCTTTTCGCCTACTGCAATAGCAATATGTTCTTCTTGTGCACCATTTTTGGCAGGATTCTTCAAAAGGACGGGGTGGGAATTCGTGCCTTGGTAAACGCGATCTTGTCCGAGACGCATGTAAGCAGCGTCGGCATCGGTTTTGAGCGAGGCGAAGAGTTCATCCTTCTTCACGCCGATTTTGGGCTCCTGTACGTTAAATTTCCCGTTCACTCCCGTCCAGGCGTAGATGTTGTAGACGCGATCTTGATCGGGTGTAGCATTTTTGATGGGAAGTTTGATCTCCGTGAGTCCCTTTTCGGGGTTGCCGAGATCGATGTCCTTGAGTTCAGTACTTGCAGCGAGTCGATTCTCCTCGTCGAAGGCAAAGAGGTGAACGTTGGACTGTGTGTTGAGACCGATGGGATCTGCCTTACAAGCCGTGTTGGTGTAGAGTTTCACATACACAGCCTGGGGGCAATTTTCGAGGTCATCGTGGAACATGGATTCGCAGCCTGTGAGGAGCAATCCCAGTCCTAAGGTGAAAAACACTCCGGTAAGCTTGTTAGGTAAATTCATCGTGATGTGAGAAAAAGAGAAAGAGAAAAAAGTGCGGCGAGGGAGAGGGATTTCTCCCTCGCCGCGGGTATTTAGGTTGTTCGCGTCAATGAAGTCGTGAACAAACGCCATTCCATATTACTGGAGGATCACCTTAAGAGTGTGAACCTGCCAGGGGAGGATCGTAACGTCAACCGACATCCAAGCTTCCTTCAGCGAGAGGGGCTGATCAGGAGTGATGGGCGTGGGGGGTTCATCGGGATCGGGCTTGTTGGGCTTCGTGGGATCTGTGGGATCCGTGGGCACACTGGGCTGAGGATCGGGGTTGTTGGGGTTGCGAGGATCGCGGGGATTCTCGGGGCTCACGGGCTTCGTCGGATCGATAGGATCGTTGGGGTTCGGGATGAGCGGGTTCCAGTTGTACACGTAGTTAGCGATACCCGAAATCTGGATGTGGTAGATGTTGTTACGGATAGCGGGCGAGTTGATCCACTCAGTTGCGCTCGTCTTGTCGGGGTTCACCCATACGAAGTAAAGCACCTTACCCTTAACGAACTTCTTCACCTTCATGGCAGCAGCAGCAGCGTTACCATTGGTGGTGGGATCCTTAGCAAGTGCTGCGCTGGCGTAGAACTTGCCGTCGTCACCGAGGAAGAGGTCGTCATCCTTTTGAGCAGAAGTTTCCCAGTTGTTCACAACTTGGCCGGCACCGGTCCAAACGTACTTGGGGTTAATCTTACCGCGGATGAGGACATAAGCGGTGTTACCCTTGCGGTAGCCGCTCTGGCCACGATCAGTGTCGTGGAAGGCGTGCGTGTTGGGAAGGAAGAACTCACCGTGGAGACCGTCTGCGTTCTGAACTTGACTAACAACGTTGTTCAAAGTAGCATTGTAAGCGGCATTCGTGGGAACGTCGTAACCACCGAACTTGTTATCGTGCTTGCGCCACAAACCGGTATAGTCGTACATAGCGTACTGAGCAACACCGTAGTTGGCAGCGGGATCATCAGCCGTACCAGTGGGGATGTAGGTGCTATTGGGCGTCTTGTACTGGTAGTTGGTGGGGTTGTCGCTGTCCTGCTGATTGAAGTAGAGCGAGCTTTCACCTTGAGCCGCAACATAAGTGAGGTTCGAGATAGTAGCAAGAACTACTGCGTTACCATCAGCTTCAGTTTCTACGACACCTTCGGTCGTGGGGTCGTCACCTTTGATTTCATAAGAATCTTTGTCAGTGGTAACGAGTACACGAGCAACAGCACGTTGTACAGTTACGCTGGCACGGTTTTGAGGACTTGACGTATTGAGGGTAGCGGCTTCGTTCACGTTATCGAGAACGTTGATTTCACCATAAGCACCCGTCATCACGATAACGTCCTTTGCGTCGGTTGTACCTTGATTCTTGACCTTTGCGAGGTGATCAGCAACAGTGAAGGGATCTGTACCGGTAGCAGCAGTAGCAGCCGTAGCGTCAGTGTAAACAGTGGGGGCGGCAGCACCTGCGTTCGTGAAGGTCATCACGCCGTTGTACTTCGTTTCAAAAGCCGTGAAGTCAGTAGCACCAGTCAGGAGAGCCTTCGTTTCTGCAGTGGGATTCACTACTACGAAAACGCGCTTCTGCCCCGGATCAACCTTAAAGCCCTTCTTAGGACGAATGAAGGCTACGTTAGTGTCACCAGCCTTAGGTTGCTCGAAGGAGATCTTCGTTGCGTCGAGGGTCTCGCTCTTTTCGAGCGAGTAACCACCGGCTGCACCCGCGTCGGCCTTGAAGATGTAGACGTCAACGCTTTCGATGAGGTCGTTACCAATCCACTTACCGGCGTAGTTAAACTCAGGATTTTGCGTGTTCTGCTTGTCATCTGCCGCACGATTCTGCTTGGGCAGTTGCAGCGCGAACTGGATAGACATCGAAGTCGTACCACCTACGTTATTCTGTTCGGTGGTGGGCTTGATCTCTTCGTTCGAGCAGGCAGAGAATGTTCCCACAGAGGCCGTAGCCGTGAGGAGCATTGCTGCGAGGAGAAGATGTTTCTTCATAACGAATAAATTGTTGATTATTGAATGGATTATCTGATTGGGGAAGAGTATAGACTCGCAGGGCATCCTTTCGGCGCCTTGTCAGGTCTTAACGCTCCACCTTGCTCAATTCTTGGAGGTTCTTAACGGCTTGGGGCAGATTGCCGGCGCGGCGGAAGCACTCAGCGGCTTGTTGGTAGTTGCCGGCGAGGGCGTAGTGTACGCCGAGGTTGTTCAACTGTTCTGCAGAAGCAGGGAAGTTGGCGAGGAAATCAGTGTAGTTTCCGTTGTGTCCATCGGCCAAATTGCCGGCGATGGCGTTGAAGCGGCTCACGGGTGCGTCGGGGAAGAGACGCTGTGCGGTTTCGAACACGCCACGACGTTCGGCGCTGCCTTCGGGGAAGCTGTTGCCCACCAGGTAGAGTTCGGCGAGGCTGAGCAGACGCGGGTTGGTCTTGTAGCGCTCGATGGCTTCGGCAGCGTTGAAGCTGCGCACTTGGTAGGTGAACTGGTATTCGGTGCGACGGAGTTCGGGGAAGACGTTCTCAAGGAGGAAACGATAAGCGTTGCCGCCGTCGAGTTTCTTGAGGTTCTCCTTACGCGCGTTATTATTGCGTGCTTGTCCGTCGACGATGTCGAAGAGTTGGGCGTTCCACTGCGTGTTGTTGGCGGTGAGCCACTGGCGGAGTCCGGCCCAGTCTTCGCCGTGTCCTTGCACTTGGAAGAGGCGGGTGGAGAGGCCGTAGGTTTGTTCGAGGTATTTCACGAACGACTTGGCACGGCCGTCGGCGAGGCGGATGTTGTTGGCCTCTTGTCCTTCGGGCGAAGCGTAACCGTCGATGTTCACGGTGCGTACCGTCACGTCCTTGTTGCCGAGGATGGCGTTGGCCACGCTGTCGACGCGGGCGAATTCAACGGCATTGTTGCCGAGGTTGCGGAGGAGTTCGGTGCGGTTGACGCGGAAGTTGAAGCGTGCGACGAACTTTTCGGAGCGCACTTTGACGGCTTCGGCTTCGGGGGTGATATAGGCCACCGAGAAGGTGGGGCGATAGGGTTCACGCGAAAGGCGTTCGGCTACGGTGAACTCGTGGCGTTCGAGTTCGCAGGAGGCGCAACCGGTGATTTGCTCTTCGACGTTGAGTTTTGCAGTACGAGTCCACTCATAAGCGGGTGCGGTGATGCTGACGGGCACGACCATGCGTTCGCCTCTTGCGCGGAGGGGTTGGGGTGTGGTGCGCTCACCGCGTTGCCACATGATGTGGCGATTGCGTCCGGCCACCGAGATGGGGGCGAACTCATAGACTTGCGTGCCGTCTTGCGACACGAGTCGGGGGCGGAGGTTGAGCTGCGCGTTGGTGCCGAGGTCAACGTGGTCGAGGATCACGTCGAAGGCGATGCGGATGCTGTCGCGACCGGCCTTCACCTTGGCGGGTGTGAATCCGACGTTTCCCCGAACGTCTCCTGCGGCGTGGGCCGGGAGCGCCAGCGCGGCGGAGAGCAATGCGATGACAGAGAGAGATTTGAAAATCATGTTGCTTAGGGGCTTACGTGAGGGTTATCGAATGACGTAGACTACGGAGAGGGCGGCCTTGGTCAGACCGAAGTAGTCTTTGGTTTTGCTGGCTTCGAGGTTGCCGCAAGTGTTGCAGCGGAACTTATCGTAGTCCAAATAGGCGTAACCGGCGCCCACTTCGGCTTCGAGACTCCAGCGACGGTTGAGCACGAGTTGGTAACCCATACCGACACCGGCTCCGACAAACCAACCTTCGTAACGGTTCTTTTCGAGGGTGTGGAGGATACCTCCGGGGAACTTCATGTTCGAAACATTGAAACGTCCGGCGTGGGCGTGAATGCCGAAGAAGAGTCCGTTGAAGCGTTCGCACGTCCAATAGCGCCATTCGGGCTGGATCGCAATGTGCTTGAACTTTTTGTTGGCCTGCTTGTCGAGGTCGAAGGGATTGAATCCCACCTGCACGTCAAAGGTCTGCTTCTTGTTCAGGCCGAACTCGAGGCTGAGGTTAGGCGTGGAGGTCGCGTCGTAGAGCAGATTGTTCTTGATCACGACTTGCTGTGCGCTTGTCCCGATGAAGGTGGCTGCCATGAGGGTGAGTAGCAAGAAGAATTTCTTCATATCTAGGTGTTGTTGTATACTTACCGATTGGGGCGGTGGGATAGTTGATTCTGTATTATGGTGTGACGGTCGGCGGAGCGGCTGTCGTTTGTCGCATGTGCGGTTGTGCGCCCCTATATATAAGGTACGCGCGGCCTGCGTGTAGGCGTCGGCGTCCGTTCGAGCGCGAGAGGGGTGAGTCGTTGGGAGAAAAGTTTCTTCGCAGGCGTTGGGCGCGTCGAAGACGGTGCATTGGCTGCACTGGGTCATCTCGTGATGAGTTCTATCGTCATCTCGCTTAGACGTGCCCTGCGCGTCATCGCTGTGTCGGTGGTCGCGCGTTGGCCGGTTTGGGCATCTCTGGTTGCGTTCTTGTGCCAGTTCGTTGCTCAAGCTGCCGTACTGTGTTTAGGCTTCTCTCCTCTCGGAGGTCACGTGGTCGATGAGGGACTGAGCGTGCATGAACGTGTTGTTGGTTCTTTTCCGGCTCGTCGTTTCATCTTTGGAGGGGGCTTCGGGTTGTGCGGTGCGCCGGCTGGGCGCTCGCCGTATTCCCAAGGCGGAAGGAAGTAACCGGTCGGAGGAAAATCGTCGTTTTACGAGGCTTTAGCCTGTCGACTCCGATAGATTACGCTGCAAAGGTATCAGTTAAATTCCTTACCAGCCAAATGTAAATGCACTTTTCTTCATTCCGAGGCTCATTTTTAACATTTCGCCGCACAATATCCCCCGTTTTGGGGCGAAAAGTCCCCGTTCGTGCGCAACACACGCGCTCACGCAGCGGTCTATCTCACTGATTGTGTGAGAGATGCGGAGGGCCGAGCGTGTAGTCGCGTCCCGCGGACGCGCGTTGACGTACGCGGTTTTGCGCGCACACAAGTTCTCGCTTTTCCTCGGCGACTTTCACCCCCAACCTTGGGGTGTCTCGGGGTGTTTTTTCACGACTGCGGGGCAGAAAAAGAGCGTAAAACACAGATTTTCAGCACATCTCACGAAAAAGCGGTGCGCCGACGAGGTTTTCACGGGGGATATGTACAAGACTGTGGAAAAGTTGTGCAAAAACTTGTTCGATCTCCCGACGTTGATCATTATTTGGACACATCATTCGGACACGATACTTAAAATTGAGCGCGAATTGTGCAAGCGCATCGGCCGTGGCGCCCCTGTTCCCCGCCTGCCGTTGCGACTCGGGTGCAAACGGAGCGCGCCCGCCCGACCACTTTCACTCGCCCCACCCCGACGGGCGCCCCCGGCAGCCCACTGCCGACACACTCCCCCACCCCTTTCTGCGAACCCCGCCCGACCGTGAGGCCTTTCCTCACGGGGCGGGGCTACCGCTCGGCACCCCTCGCACCGAGCAACCCTCTTCCACCACGAAAGGCGGCGAACGGCGCGCTGCCCTTTTCGCCTTTCTCCGCTCCTATATATATATACGCGCGCGTGAAGGGGACTTTTCCTCCCTTCGGCGGGAGGGGATCGGTGCGCCCGGCGGTGGAAAAACGGAAAGGCGGGGAGAAACGCACGGGAAGGTGGACATTTTCTCCACACCGTGGAAAAGACTGTGGAAAACAAATTGTGGATAAGTGGAAAATCGGCGCGCTTTTTCTACCGCTCCGCAACGAACGGAGGCGAAGCAGTAGACGGCGCCCGAGCAGCGGGGCGCTAAACCGCGAAAGCGCTGCACGAAGCCCCCAAAGCCCCACACGAGGTGGCGAAAACTTGCATTAAAGCGAGAGAAGCGCAGCCCCTGCGAACGGAAAAGCCCGCACACCGGCACGGAAACTCAGCATCCGACCGCGAAAACACAGCGCTTGTCAACAAAAAAAGGGCGCAGCGAGCCGGAAACAAGCGAGAGAAAAGCCAAAAACAGTTGCGCCCCTCGCACGATAACGACGAGGGGCGCCAGCCGGCGGGCACGGATATTTAGCAAAACAAAGCCTTTCGCGGCGACCAATGAGGAAAAATAAACGCGAAAGGGGGTGATGGTCAACTGACAACGCGGTTGCACAGCAGAAGAAACACAGTTGCGCAGCAGAAGAAACGCGGAGGGCGTAGAAATGCGAGGACTAAAGCGGCAGACCGGGGGCGCTGACGGACGAAGCAACGCGGTTGGCAGCAGGAGAAACGCGCCGGGAACGGAAATGCGAGGGGCAAAGCGGCAGACAAGGGGCGCTGACGGACGAAGAAACACGATTTACAGCAAAAGAAACGCGCCGGCAGCGGAAAGACGCAGCGCCGGGCTTAGCGGTCGTCAGCCCCCAGCAGTTTCGCGCCGACAACTCGCCGCACCTGCGCCTCTTCTATCTATAATAAACCTCGCACGAGCAATTTCCCCGACCGCCGGCGCATTTTCCCTTTGCTCCCCACCCCGTTCGCTTCAATGGCACAACTCATCGTCCGCACGCCCCTCACAGCCGCGCGCATCTTCACCCACTCGCCCCCGCAACTTCTACTCCTTGCGCACCATCTTCCCAGCCGTTATACCGCGTTCTTGCCCCTTTTGCGCACAGCTGCGGCTCGCAGCCCCACCACGAGGGCGTTTACTTGTCTACAAGGGAAGTAAACGGGTAAACGAGAGAAGCACGCGAAGCAACCATCTCACGCGTCTACTCGTCTACGAGTCAACTTGTCTACAAGGGAAGTAAACGGGCAAACGAGTCGACTTGTCTACAAGGAAATTAAAAAGAAATCGGCGCACCTCTGCGAGAGAAGTGCGCCGATTGTTCGGGCGGGTTGAAAGAAAGAGGGCAAGCCTCCGCCGCTCCACCCGAGGGAGCGGACCAAAACGAGCTTAGGCTTCAGCCTTGGGCTCAACGCTTACGACGCTGCGGTCGCGTGCGCCACGCTTGAAGACAACAGTGCCGTCTGCGAGCGCGTAGAGGGTGTGATCGGAACCCATACCCACGTTCTTGCCGGGGTAGTGAGCGGTGCCGCGTTGGCGAACGATAATGTTACCGGCTACGCAAGCCTGTCCGCCCCAGATCTTAACACCCAGACGTTGTGATGCTGATTCACGGCCGTTCTTCGAACTACCTACACCTTTTTTGTGTGCCATTGTGTTGTGTGTGTTAAGTGGTTATGCGATTACTTCTTTAATAGTGACTTCGGTAAACTGGTGGCGATAGCCGTTGAGTTTACGATAGCCCTTGCGGCGCTTCTTGTGGAAAACGAGTACCTTGTCGCCCTTGACGAGGGGCGTGGTAACTTCTGCCACGACTTTAGCACCTGCGACGGTGGGAGCACCCACTTTCACTGCGCCGTCGGCGTCAATGAGGAGCACCTTGTCGAATTCAACAGTTTGTCCGCTTTCAGCATTGCGGACGCGGTCTACGAAAAGCTTGCGGCCTTGCTCGACCTTAAACTGATGACCGTTGATCTCTACGATTGCGTACATGAGATGTGTGATTTGTGTGATAAAACGGTTTTTTCCGGGGGGCGCGCTTCGCTCCTTCTGCCCGCACCTTTTCTTTCGAAACGGCACGACACGCACGGGGCGACGCGACTTCTTGGGCCTCGTCGGACTCTATACGGGCGCAAAGGTACAACTTTTTCTCAGAGTGAGCAAAAAGCCCACAAGTTTTTAGGGGATTCGGGCAAAAAAGTCGCCCTTCTCCCCTTTTCCACTACGCTCCAAAGGAGAGAGGAGAAGCGTGTTGCACTTCTATATTGGAAGTACACATTATATCGGGAAAAGTCTGTATCTCTTAAGCTCTAGTTAGCAGCTTACAACTTATAATTAAGCCCAACAGCAAATGCCATAAGGTCAGGATAACCGGGCACAAAAATCGTAGCAAAATCCAGCTTCGAGCTAATCGCAAACTTGTACTCTAATTCCCCTCCGTACCATAAGAACTTGTACTGCCATTTATCTGTCGGTGTTCCTTTGAAGTATTTCGTATCTACATAGTTAGGGATAAGAAACCAATTATGTCGATAAATCCACGTTGGACCCATTCCCCCGAGGAGGCTATGCCGACCAATTTGAAAAATACGAGCTCGTAGCCCAATACTCGTCACACCTGCAAACTGGGCAGCACAATCCGCATATAGGCCTTGTATAAACTTGACAGAAAGGATATCAGGTACAATAAAGTATTCATACGTAAGGAGAGCACCCAAGTCCAAAACAAAATAAGCCTGTTCGTCTAAGCGATTGGGCATCAGCTCTGCATTAGGCTTTCCACTAAGAGGGTGGAAGCTGAGTCCCATAAATTTCAAACCAATGCTATGACGTTTCGACTTCTGAGAAAGAATGGGATATTGCGACTGTGCCTCTATGCCTTTATTCTCATCAATTGAGTCGTTAAGTGAGAGCCTTACTTGCTTATCGCCCCAATCCTCCACTTCAAACCCTTTGTGAGCAAGAGCTTCAAGGGCTTGGGGCTCTTGCTCATCAAAAACCTGAGCCCCGGCACTCATCGTCATGAGGAGCATTAAAAGGCAAACTATTCTTCTAAGTCTTATCATACTCGTTATATTTATATACTAACCACCCCCCAACATTCTACACTTCTAAGCTGACAAGTTCCTATTTCTGAGGATTCAACTCCAAACACCATCTCTTATGACTTCACAAATATCAGAATAATTCTTGATATGCAGGGCAACCGCATCAAATCTTTAGTAACTTTTTGAGAGCGTGTAGAGTCGCCCGATTGCTCATTTGGGCAACGCATTTTTCAAGAGTATGGCCTTCGTGTCTTTCATTTCCTCGTCCCAAAGTTTCCACTCTATCAACTGCTGCTCGATCTCCTGCACCAAATCTCGCTGCTCGCACATCAAGAAGGTGGCCACCGTGGCCGAATATTCCCGATCGGGGAGACCTCCGTGAAGCAACGCCCTACATTTATTGCGTACTTCGTAACGATCCGTCTCCGTTTGACAACGCTCTATCAAACGAAGACAGTCAGCAATGTCTGCATTGAGGCTGGTGCAAAGCTCTGCTCGAGGTTTGGCAAACATCACCCTATCATTAAGTCCGAGCACACTGATTGTAGCAGCTCCCTTTTTATTTTTCGCAAAAAGGTAGCCATTGCGCATAAAAAGGTAATCATTCGGACAATCAAACACAGGATGCACAATAGGTTCATTTGCTTCAACATCGTAATCCCCCTTACTCGTGTTGCAAAAGGCACACGAAGGCAACAGATTTCCCCATTCCACCACGCATGCTTTGTGCTTACTTTTGCATTTGAAATGCTCCACATCCCAACGATGTCCATTCACTCCAAGTTTAACCTCGGCATAAGCGCACTTTCCATGCGTCATCTTCAATAAAGCTTCCTTAATATAAGGCTGAGCCCACACTCGTATCTCTTGGCCTCTACTTGAGGCTTCGACATATCGACGGGTGAGTTCCTCCTTCTTGTCGGTCAACTTCGCCGGTTCTTGGGGTAGGTCTAACTTGATCATATGCTGTTTACGCCATTTCTTCGAGCCTAATTCGGTAAATACTCCGCATCGGGTTACCGGGACGCATCATTTCGTCCAAACGTTCGTAATACCGCTGTGCTGCCGCGCGATCCTTATTCCGTAGCGCCTCTTCAAAATCTTTTTTTACAGCATTGTAAGCTACGGACAAGACATCGTCTCCCAACTCCATGGTCACACCGAGAATTTCCTCGACAGTCCAGCCCGTGAAATTCGTCACATTAGAACGCTCCGCCTCTATTTCCCCGCTTTCCGCATTGCGACGCAGCACATAGAGGTTCACGTCCTCCATCGATTGGAGCACATGCGGACTGTGGGTCGTGACGATAAACTGCACATTGGGGAAGATCTTCGAAAGCGTGGGCACAAGATCGCGCTGCCACTTGGGATGCAGGTGCAAATCGATCTCGTCCACCAGCACAACGGCCTCTTCGTGCAAGGGGTTATCGGCGTCGGGATACAATTCAAACATCCGCTTGCAGAAATCTGCGAGCCAAGTTAAGCTGGTTTGATAGCCAAAGCCCAGTTCTTCAAAACGAACATCGCCATCTTTTCCGGCAGAAAAAACAACGACTACGCGCTCATTATCACCATCTTTCTTAAAAGAAAAATCTGTCACGCCGGGAAACAAGTCACTTTTCACCAAATCGTGCATCTTTTCCAGCCGCTTTTGAGACTTCTCGCTGCCGCTCTTCTGCGAATAGTCCAACTGCAGTAACCACTCTTGAAAATCCGACAAGCGAGCTTCAGTAGAAAAGAGTGTTTGGTAAGGTTTCGACTCTCGCTCATTGAGAGCAGTATGCGCAGGATAGCGACTCACGCCATAAGCAAACACAGACAAGCGATTGGGCGATTCCAATGGCTCCGCACTCACGCGCTGTTCAGTGTACTGCCAAGAAAACTTTTCTCCGGAATCCGCCAACAAATCGGCTTTCACTGCCGGATTTTCTTGTCCCACAAACTGATCTTTATGCTTTACGGCCAACGGCGCATAAAGTGCGATGTCTTTTCCTGTCACGGGTCCAACAGAAAACTCGTATTTCTCCATTTCCAGCAGTGCCAAAGCGCGCAAGACATTCGTTTTGCCCGAATTGTTTTCTCCGAGCAAAACCGTCCATTGCCGAACTTTACCCTTATCATCCAGGCAATCGACGTTCAAGTCTTTGATACATCTAAAAATCTGAATGGAAAAGCTGGCTATTTTCATAATGAGAAAAAGATTTCGCCCTCCTATTACAATGCAATACGAGCGAATGGAACATCATAGTTACACAAAAGACAAAAACCTCGTGCACAAGGACAAGTGGAGGCAACTACACGAGCACGAGGATTATTTCATGCTGCAAATGTATGAAAAACAACGCGTTTAGACAAACAAATGTAACTTTTTTCGAGGCATAAAACACACATTTAGCCCCAAACAAAAGCACGCCGACGCGAGGGGCGTCGGCGTGGTGGAAAAGAAGTGAGCGGAACGTGGCCGCCCTACTCCACTCGGAGGCGGAGGGGTGCGGGGAGGGCGTGGAGGGTCTGCATCAGGCGGTGGAAGGTGTCGACACTGTCGGCAAGACGGAGGACGCCGGCGGCACGACCGACAAGGAGGCAGCCCGAGGAGTCGGAGGGGCGGTTGCCGGGATGGATGAGAATGCCGGCGCGACCGGGGACGCCCTCCAAACGCGGCAGGCGTGCGCACCACACTTTCGACCACGGACGGGGCGAACGCAGAAAGCGAGGTGAGGGGACGTCGAGGCGGAGGATGTATTCCCCCGCAGGAATGGCGGGATGCACTCCCGACATCGGGGGTTCGAGGGTGGCGACGGAGCGCAGACCGACTTCGGTCGGCAACAAGAGGATGCCTTCTGTTCCGCCGGGAAGGATCGCTGTGCGGCAAAGACGAAGTAATGAGGACATGGGGTTGTGATTTAAGGTGAAGTGGACGGGTAAACGAGTAAACAAGTGGACGGGTAAACCGGTAAACAAGTAGACGAGAGGAACGCTCGAACGAGTAACTCTCGCGTTTACCCGTCTACCGGTTTACTCGTCTACTCCTTTACTCGTCTACTGATTTACTCCTCTACTCGATTTCAAAAAGCCGGTGACGCCCAGCACGCTGCCGGCATAGATCAGACACTGGGCGAAGACCCAGAGGACGCTGTCGTGAATCGTGCCCATCGGGGGCAGGAGCAAGCCCATCAGGGCGAAGGCCACGCCGGCGGCGAGTAGCGCGACGGCGGTGATTTCTTGTAGTTTGTAGTGCTTCATCGGAAAGCGTATGAGGTTGAACATCGGAATGGGGCTGCACGGCAGCCGACAGGGCGAGAAAGAGCGCCAATCCTATTAGATGGATATCTCGTTCTTGTTGCTTATTCATTTTATATATAGCGCTTTAATCGTGTTTTGTCATAGTATCAATTTGAAAGTTCCTTCTATATTCTTTTTATACACTGATTTCACTTCTTTTCCTCGTCTACTTACTCAAAATAGAAAACAATAGTACTTTCTTTCTTAGTACTTTATTTCTATCTATCGATATTTTATTTTCACTCTATCGAAAGAAATCAAAGAACAACAGCGAATTATGTAAGCAAATCAGTTGTGTTTTTAGGCGATCGGCGGCCAAGAGGTGGCGCTCCCCCACCTTGGGGAGGAGCGACCACCGATTGCGCCTGCGCTACCCGCGAAGGAACGGGTCGCGACGGCCGAGGGCTTAGTGACCTGAGGGTGCCACCGTGGGCATTCCGCCCGGAGCAGGAGCAGCCGTGCCGCCCGTGGCAACGGGGGTGCCGCCCGGAGTGGGCGTGCCCGAGGGATTGCCGCCCGTGCCGACGGGAGCGGGAACAGCCGTGCCACCCGTGGCAACGGGAGTGCCGCCCGGTGTGGGCGTGCCCGAGGGGTTACCACCCGTGCCCGAGGGATTACCACCCGTGCCCGAAGGAACGCCCCCCGTACCTGCGGGGTTCGTGCCGGGAGGCGTGGTGCCGGGTTGGTTCGTGCCGTCACCCTTCTTCTTTTTGTCGCGCCGGTAGAAGCTCACCGCGTGGTCTTTGACCGAGAGGGCGCGGCGAATGCGCGAGGAGGGGTGGAAAACGATGTGCACGCGCTTGATCATCGCGGGACTGACGCTCTGTTCCTCCTTCACGCCCTTTCCGCAGCGCAACGAGGGGCGGAACGAACCGAGATCGCCGAGGCGGATGCTGCGTCCCTGCTGGAGGCAGTCGATGATCTCGACCTCGAGGGCATCGACCACTGCTTTGACGTCGGCCGAAGCGAGGGTACATTTCTTTTCGATGCGCTCGATGATTTTGGCGCGGTCGTCAGCCGCTGCGGTGACGAGTTGCGGGTAGTAGAGGATGTCGCCGGTCTTGATGTTCTTGCGGCGAATAACGTGGTAGGTTAACATAAGGTTGAAATTTAAGGGGTTAACAAAAATGGGGAGGGGAGAATGAACGAGTAAACGGGTAAACCGGTAGACGAGTAAACCCGTGGAGAAGTAAACGAGCGACTCGGTAAACGAGTAAACTTGTAGACGGGTAAACGGGTAGACGGGTAAACGAGAGGAACACTCGAATTAGCGAATCACGCGTTTAATCGTAAACGAGTAGACGAGTCTACGAAGGCAAGCAAACGGGTAGACGAGTGCCGTCGCGTCATCGTGAGCACCACCTCCCTACACTCTCCAATACAATCGAGAGGGGCCAAATGTGACAGGGGGAGGGCAGAAAATTCCTATAAAAAATGTTTCATCGCTCAGAATCAATGCGTTCGAAAGCCGAAAAAGAGGCGAAAAAAGTCCACAATGTTTTGTCATTTCTCCGCACATTCTCACGAAAAGGCGTGGAGTTTGTACTCAACCGCACCAATACAACGAAAAGTTGCGAACTACGACAACACAACAAGGGAATATACACCAAAATAGGCGATTTCATCGAAGAACAAAGCGTTTTACGGCGCGAAAACAGAGAGGAACCGAGCGTAAGAAAGTTCGTCAAAATCAAATACTTACCCAAATCAAGCGCAAGAAAAAGAAGAAAACACGGCAGTGACTTCGAAAAAGTTTATACCTTTGCAGCACAGCGAGGCGCAAAAACCACGAAAACACCGCCTCACCCATTGTGTTTCCCTTAAATCATCGAAGTTATGCCCCTATTCAGTCCCTATTTCCCCCTCGAATCCAACGCCTACCGCGTCGGCAAGAGCGGACAGTTGCGCCGCCAAATGGGCACCGCGGGTTTCGGCCTCTATGTGATGGTGCTCTCTCATCTGCGCGACTGTCCCGACTGCACGGCCGAACTCGACTACGACGCGCTGGGCTACGAACTGCACGAAGACCCCGCCCTCGTCCGCCGCGTGGTGGAAGACTTCGACCTCTTCCTCCTCGACCGCGAGCACGGCACTTTCACCGCCGAAGCCCTGCGAGAGGTGGCCGCCGCCGCTCGTCCGCGCGCTCGATCGAAGCGCAACAACGCGGAACGGCACCGCCGCGAGAGGAAAAGTTCGCGCCGAACGACCGACCCCGCCGACACGCGTCCCGAGGAAACGACGGAGGAGGCCGACAATGACGACACGCCCGCCGAGGAAACAGCGGCGGCAGCCGACGACACCGCCGACCTGTTCCCCGACGAAACGGAGGAGGAAGCCGACAACGCCGACACGCTCTCCGACGCAACGGCGCAAGACGCCGCCCGTACCGCCGACGCGGAAGCCGCCGACGACAGCGCGCAGCCGAAAAACGTTCGATCCCTCGCGGAAAGAAAAGAAGAAAATAAAAAACCCTCTCCCCCTATAGTCCCCCTCCCCCAAGGGGTGAGTGGGAAGGGCGAAACGCCCCAAAACGCGCTGTGGGAGGAGGAAGCGCAATCGCGTCGTTCGGCTGTCGCCGTGTCGTTGCCGCCACCGTCCGCGCGGGGTGACGAAAGCAAACTGTCCGCAGTGAGCGCGAAAGCGGAAACGAACGCCGAGCGCCCCACTCCTTCGAACGAAAAGCCCGCGACCGCCCAGCCCATCACGGCCACGACCGCGGACGACCTGCCCAAAATGCGCGACCCATCGAACACGGCGAGCGAAACCACCCCGCAAGTAGTGGAAAATTCGACCAAAGGCGAGGGATACGCCCCCGAAAGTGAGGAAAATTTCCCCCTTGTGAACGAGCCATCGAACACGGTCGGCAAAACCACCCCACAAGGGATGGAAAATTCGCTCGATGTGAAAGAGGACGACGAGCGGACAGAGCGGAATCGCCGCCCGGCGCATTGGACGCGTGAGCGGTTTGTCGCGCCGAATGCGAAGGAGGTGGCGGCCTATGCGCACTTTTTGGGGCGGCCGCGGTTCAACGCGCTGCAGTTTGTGCTCTACTACGAGTCGCGCGGCTGGCTGTTGCAGGGCGGACTGGCGGTGGCCGATTGGCGCAGTTTGGTGAAACTCTGGTTGGTGCGCGGCGATGTGCAACGCCGTGGGGCGCAGGGCGAACCGCAGACCGCCTACGCCACACAAACGGGCGGTTTTTCGGGTCGCAATGCGCCAAAATCGCCGATTTCATCGACCGACGGCAGCAAAACTTCGCCTTCGTTCCCCTCGGCCGCCGGCGTTCGTCAGCCGACGCGCACCACCTCGGTGCAACAACGGCGGGAGGACGATTTAGCCCGGTGGGCGAGCACCCTGCTGGGCGTGACGCCCGATGCGCTCAGCACGGGAAGTGCGTCGTTTGCCGCCCCCTCGTCGCCCGATCTCGCCGCGTCTTTCGCAACTTCGGCGGACGCTTCGCCGCAACTGCTCCTCGGTGCGGACGAAAGCGGGCGTTCGTTCGCCTACGCCGACGAGGATACCGCTGAGCACCAAGCCTTTGCCGGCGAAAGCACCGCACCCGACGACGCGCTTTCCGCCCACGTGACCGAGCAAGAAGACGCCCCCGCACAGGAAGGAGCGAAGGGCGAAGCGGAAGTTCACCTCACGGGCAAGACCTCAGAGCGACAATCCACTGAAAACAACACACTTAACACGGAAGCACTACCCGAGACGGGCGGCGTTTCCGCGCACGAAAACACCCTTTTGTTCACCTTCAACACACCCCCTTATGTATCACGAAAACAGCTCGAGCCCTTCCCCGTCGCACACGGCGGAAAACGCGCTCCACGCCCCGATGGCCGGGGCCATGTCCACCCTCTTCCGCTCGCCGACGAGCCGACGTCGACCGACGATGCCGCCGAACGGCGCCGCAGTGCCGCCGAACGGCGCGAATGCACCGCGTGCCTGCACGAATATCGCGCCGGCTGCGTGCCCTTCTGAGATGAGCGAGGCGGAACGCGTCTACTGGCGACAGCGGATCTTCCACTTTTACAACCCCTCGCTGCAAGCCACCGTGGCCGAGAACCCGGGATGGTGCTATTGCAACGACAAATTGCTCACGCTCAAGCGCTTTCGCGAACAGTTGGGCGCGGAGGCGGTGAACGCTTGGCTGTGTCTGCAACTGAACCACACGGCGAAGTCGTGGGGGAGCGCCGACGGGCTGACGAGCGAGCAGTTGCAGGCGGCGGCCGCTGCCATCGCGGTGGCATACGGCGAACTGAATTTGGGCGAGGTGATGCTCTATTTGTGCTACTTGTTGGCAGGTCGCTACGGCAAGGTGGCTTTCGGCGCGCTGACGGTGGACGCGATGGTGTCGAACTTGCCGGAATTTATGAAGGAACGCAACCGCGAGCGGGGTCGCTATGAGCGTATGCTGGAAGATGCTGCGCGGGCGCGGGAGGCGGCGGAGCACGCGAAACACTGTTGCACGCGCGAACGCTATTTGGAGCTGCGCGCTCAGGCTCTGCAGCGCACGAACGGCGACGAAACGGCGGCCCACGAACTGCTGAGACGGCGGTTTTGGCTGGAGGAAGAGATGAATAAGTAGACGAGTAGACAGCTGTAAACGAGTAGACGCGAGAGGCAGTCAAAGCGGCGAATCACGCGTTTACTCGTAAATGAGTAGACGGGGAAAAGGAGTAAACGAGAGGAGCACTCGAAGCGGCGAATCACGCGTTTACGCTGTGTACCGGTTTACTCTGTCTACGAAGTCTACCTGTTTACGCCTACTCGTTTACCTTCGTCTACTTGTTTACCGTTTACGTAACCCAACCATCAACCATGACAACCCATTACGATCAATACCTCGCCCCGCACCTCGAGATGGTGCGCGGCATTGTGCGCCGGCACTCGTATCCGGCGAGTGAAACGGCCGATAATTTTCAGAGTGTGGTACTCGTCCTACTCGAACACCTGGAAGAGTTGGGCGCGCTGGCGCAGGGCGCGCTCGGCGGTGCGGCGCAGTTCGATCCGCGGCCGTGGATATCGACGGTGACGCTCCACGCGCTATCGACGCTCAACCGCCGCGCGCAGCGGCATCGCGCCACGCATCTCACCCCCGCCGGCCGCCCGAGAGCGGACGAGGAGGAGGGGGCGGGCGAAGCCCTCGCGGAGGGAACGAACGCCGGGTGCCTCCCCGACTCCCTCGTGAACGACAGCGCCGCGGCGGCCGAACCTTTCGCCCCCTTCGCCCCAAAACCGGCGCAAGACGCGCCGAAACGCAGGGCGCGCCGCGAAAGGGCGATCGCCACGCACGACACGTGTCTGGAAAGTTGGCACACGGGGCTTTCGCGTCCCGGTTTTCACCGCACGAAGGCGGGGCGGCTGTGGACGGCGATGCGGCGCAGGGCGCGACAAGCGGGTTCGGCCTTCGACTATGCGCGGGTGCTGGATGCGCGGTGGTCGCGTGCGCTCTCGGCTTTGGGCACGGAGTCGCGAAGTGTGGTGCTGCTGCACGCCGACGGGTGGAGTTCTGCAGAAATCGCCGAGGCGATGGGGCTGAGTGCGCCTTCGGTGCGCCAGTTGTTGAGCCGCGGACGCGCACGGCTCGCCCGAGTACGCGATCGCCCCGGCGTTTTTCGGCAGAAAAATTTGGCCGATTGAGTAATTTTTTCCACTTTTGCCTTGGACTCGGGAGTTTTTTCCCGAAGGTCTACCATGATTTAGTTGTTCGGCGCACGGAATTCGTTCCTGCGCCGTTTTTTTCGGTGCACCGCCACGGCGTTAGTTTTCGGCGCGGCGGTGGTGACGGATGTTTCGCGCGGCGCTCGCGCGTATATAAGAGATTGTTCGCGTAATTTCCGGCGCGAAAATTTGGCCGATTGAGGAGATTTGCCGAATTTTGCGTTTATCCTCGATTTGGTTCTTCGAGGTGATCTGTTTTTATCTTTGGAGGGCGGCGTCCGAGACCCGTTTTTCAGCCTTTCGGCGTCGCCCGACATGGAGGTAAAAATCGGGAGTGCGGGAGGTAAATCGGGCAGTAGTCCCAACGCCTCTTCGCCGTGAGCGGCTCACCCGCCCCCACGTTTTTCTCCTCGCTCTGCCTCCAACCTACAAACTCCCTCTATGTTTCACTCCTCTCTGGCTCGCAGCCTCTGGTTCATCGTGTTGGTCATCGCGCAAGCGCTGGTTTTCAACCACATCCACCTGTTCGGCTACGCCACCCCGATGCCCTATGTTTTTGTGCTGCTGATCCTTCGTCACGGCACGCCGCGTTGGGTTTATGTGCTGACGGGCTTCGTGACGGGCCTTTGCATCGACGCGGTGAGCACCACGCCGGGTGTGGCGGCCGGTGCGCTGACCTTCGCCGGGCTGTTGACGCCGGGCGTGCTGCAGTTTTTCGCTCCCGACGACAAGTTGGAAGAAGCCTTTCTGCCGGGGGTGCGCACGATGACGTGGAACGGCTTTTTGAAATTCGCGGCCACGCTTTCGTTCGTGACGGTGTCGGTATTTCACGTATTGGAGAGTTTTTCGTTTTTCCACCCGGCTGCGCTGGGTTTGAACATCGGCGGCAGTTTTGTGCTCACGCTGCTTTTTGTCGCCACCTTTGAACGCATACGCTTGGCCTTCAGCTCCGGCGAGGCCACAGCGCGCTGAGTAGAACGACGGCGCGGACGGAGGTTTTTTCATTTTGTAGGATAGTTTGATTTCCCTTCGCTCCGGCCGTCGCCTTCTTTGCGCCCCCGACTCGCACCTCCTCGGCGGTGCGCGTTTCATATTCCCCCTTTTCAGTCACTCCTTTCCTCCCCCTATTTCCCTCCCACCGTGCCCCAAGATTATAGTTTTGAGAAGCGCAAGTTGGTGATCGGCGGCATCGCGCTGTCGATCGTTGTCGTCTTCGTGCTGCGGCTGTTGGCGCTGCAACTGATGAGCGACGACTACCGCAAGAGCGCGGACTCCAACGCGTTTCGCAAAGAGATATTGTACCCCTCCCGCGGGCTGATCACGGATCGGCACGGGAAGTTGCTGGTGTACAACGAGCCCTCGTACAACATCCTCGTGACGATGCAGGACCAACACGGCATCGACACGGCGGACTTCTGCCGGACGATGGGCATCACGCGCGAAGACTACATTCGGAAGATGAACGAGATCAAAGATCCGGCGAAGAATCCGGGCTATTCGCGCAACACGCCCCAGCTCTTCATGAGCCAAATTCCGGCGCACGAGTTTTCGAAGTTTCGCGAGAAGTTGTTTCGTTTCAACGGTTTCACGGTCGAAAAGCGTTCGGTGCGTCGCTACGCCTCGGGCATGGCCGCGCACTTGCTGGGCGACGTGGCGGAGGTGAACCAAGCCGACGTGGACTCCGACGCGTACTACAAGAGCGGCGACTACATCGGCAAGCTCGGTGTGGAGCGCAGCTACGAGAAAGTGCTGCGCGGCGAGAAGGGCATGCGGATTATGCTGCGCGACGTGCACGGCCGCACGAAGGGGCACTACATGGACGGCAAATATGACACCGAGGCCCAGCCGGGTCGCAACCTGACGCTCGGACTCGACTACGCCACACAGGAACTGGCCGAACGACTGCTCGAAGGCAAATACGGGGCGATCGTGGCCATCGAACCGGCGACGGGCGAAATCATCGCGATGGCCTCGGCACCGACCTACGACCCGCGCTCGATGGTGGGTCGCGACCGCGGAAAGGCGATGACCGCAATGATGCGCGACGAGCGCCGCCCACTGCTCAACCGCGCCATCTCGGGCACCTATCCGCCGGGTTCGACGTTCAAGATCTCGCAAGCGCTGCTCGGGCTGCAAGAAGGGTCGATCACGCCGAGTGTGGCCTTCCCCTGCGCCCGAGGCTTCAACTACAAGGGTTTGCACGTGGGCTGTCACGGCCACGCGGCGCCAATCAATCTGGTACCGGCCATCGGGACATCGTGCAACTCGTATTTCTGCTGGAATCTGCTGCGCATGCTGAGCAACCGCGGGAAGTACGGCAGCGTGCAAAACGCGATGACGCGCTGGAAAGACCATGTGGTGAGCATGGGCTTCGGCTACAAACTGGGCGTCGACCTGCCGGGCGAGCGCCGCGGCATGATTCCGAACGCGGCCTACTACGACAAGGCCTACAAACGCTCGTGGAACGGGCTGACGGTGATCTCGATCGGCATCGGACAGGGCGAGGTGACCTCCACTCCGCTGCAAATTGCGAACTTGGCGGCCACGGTGGCCAACCGCGGTCACTACTTTGTGCCGCATGTGGCGCGCCGCGTTCAGGGCGAGCGCCTCGACACGACCTACACCCGCCCGCGCCGCACGATGGTGGCGCGCCGCTGGTATGACTACGCCGTGGCGGGCATGCGCCGCTCGGTGTTGGCCGGCACCTGCCGCGGGGCGGATTTCCCCGGCGGGGAGGTTTGCGGCAAAACGGGCACGGCCCAAAACCGCGGCCACGACCACTCGGCCTTTATGGGCTTCGCGCCGATGAACCGCCCGAAGATTGCGGTGTGCGTCTACGTGGAAAACGGTGGCTTCGGCGCCGATTTCGCCATGCCCATCGGCTCTCTCATCATGGAACAGTATATCAACGGAAAACTCTCGCCGGCTTCTCGCTCGAAGGCCGAGGCTTTCCGCCAACGTCACATCAATTATGGCAGCCATGCGCGATAATCAACTCAATCCGGCCTTTCGTGCCGACGGCTGGGTGCTCCTTATCTTTCTGGCCCTCGTCACTTTCGGGTGGTTCAGCGTGTGCGGCGCCAGCCACACGTTCGACCTTCAGAATCTGCTCTCGTTCGACACACGAGCGGGCAAGCAGTTGATTTGGATTTGCTGCTCGTTGGTGTTGGGCGGCGTGATCTTGATGTTCGACGATCGCTACTTCGACATGCTGGCCGACCTGTTTTATTGGTCGATGATGGCCTTGCTGCTCATCACCCCCTTCGTGGCGCACGACATCAAGGGTTCGCGCTCGTGGATCTCGCTGGGTCCCGTTTCGCTGCAGCCCGCCGAGTTCGCCAAATGCGCCACGGCGCTCATGGTGTCGAAGGTGATCGGTCAATACGGCTTCACGCTCAACCGTCGGAGCAACTTCCTTCGGGCGGCGGGCATCGTGTTTTTGCCCCTCGCGCTCATCGTGTTGCAAAAAGAAACGGGTTCGGCGCTCGTCTATTTCGCCTTCTTCCTCATGTTCTACCGCGAAGGCATGCCCGGCAGCATCCTCTTTTGCGGCGCTGCGGCGGTGGTCTACTTCGTGGTGGGCATCGGTCAGGGCGAAACCGTGCTGCCCGGCACCTTGGCCAGCGTGGGTGAAACGGTGGTCTTGGCGCTCGTTTGGCTCTTCACGGCGGGTTTGCTGCTCGTCTACGTGCCGCGCGAACCGGAACACGCACGCCGCATCCTCTTTTGGGGCACGTTGCTCCACCTTGTGGCCTACGGCGTTTCGCTCTTCATCGTGCCCTTCGACATCAGTTGGGCGCAGTTGGGCGGTTGCACGGCGATGTTCGGCTATTTGGGCATGCAGTGGATCGGTCGGCGCGTCAACACCTTCCTGCTCATCGGGCTGTTTTCGATCGGCAGCATCGGTTTTCTCTACGCCTCGGACTATGTGCTCAACAACGCCATGAAGGACTATCAGCGCACCCGCATCCGCGTGCTGCTCGGTGTGGAGGAAGACCGCGACGCCTCGTACAACGTGACGCAATCGAAGATCGCCATCGGCTCGGGCGGCTTGTTGGGCAAAGGCTTCATGAACGGCACGCAGACCAAGCTCGACTACGTGCCGGAACAGGACACGGACTTCATTTTCTGCACCGTGGGCGAAGAAGAAGGCTTCGTGGGCGCGGCCGGCGTGCTGGTGCTCTTCCTCTTACTCATCTGGCGGCTCATCGCCCTGGCCGAGCGGCAAACGTCGACCTTCGGGCGCGTGTTCGGCTATTCGGTGCTTTCGATCCTGCTCTTCCACGTGTTCATCAACATCGGCATGGTGCTGGGCATCGCCCCCGTCATCGGCATCCCGCTGCCGTTCTTTTCCTACGGCGGCTCGTCGCTTTGGGGTTTCACGCTCCTGCTTTTCATCTTCCTGCGCATCGACGCCGGACGCAAACGCTGAAGCCCCCACACATTATTTATCCCCTCTCACTCGTTATCCATCCACAAGGAGCCGCCGCTCACGAAGCGCTCGCCCCGCCCCGCCCACATCGGGCAAAGCGTCGACCGCCTTCGCACAGTGCTCCTCCACAAAACATAGACTATGGCTCTCACTCCCCGTCGCCAAACCCTCATTCGCAGCCTGCTCTTTGTCGCGCTGCTGCTTGTGGCCGGCGGCCTCATCTTTTATCTGAAGCGCTCGACCGATGTGCCCCTCACCCCCGACGGACTCGCCGGTCGCGACAGCATTCGCCACATGGCCGTGCCCGACACCGCCGAGCATGCGCCGACCCCGCCCGCCGAAGAAGCGACGCCCGCCAACTCCGGCGGCGAAACGCCCGACGTCGCTGAGCGCGACCCCGCTGCCGCCGGCTACGACGACGGTTATCTGTGCGGCAACACCGACGGAATGAACAACGACGAGCGCGCCGGCTACGACGAGTCGTCGCAATATCCCTCGGCCGCCGACCGCCAAACCTACGCCGCGGCCTATCGTCGCGGATATGCCGCAGGTTTTGCCGACGGACGCAGCCAAGCGGTGACGCCCACCACGGACGACAACGACAACAGCGGCCACGACGCGACGCGCCCCGACAACGACGGGAAGAACGCCCCCGCCAAACCCACCGCGCCCCGCGAGGAGCGAAAGGCCGCCCCCGCGCCTAAGCCGAACACGCCGGCGCTCAAGCCCAACGCCCCCCGCGACGAACGCAAAACCACCCCCCGCCCGTGAACTACCGCGCCCTCCTCTTCCGCCACTATCCCGTCGACACGCCGCTGCGTCGCCTGCTTCTGCACCACAGCGGTCAGGTGTGCCGCCGCGCCCTCGACATCGCGCGCCGACATCCCGAGCTCCGCGCCGACCTTCGCCTCATCGAAGCCGGCGCCATGCTCCACGACATCGGCATCTACCTCACCCATGCGCCGGGCATCCACTGCCACGGCACGGCACCTTACTTAATGCACGGCTCTCTCGGCGCGCGCATTCTCCGCGTTGAGGGCCACGAGGCGTTGGCGCGCATCTGCGAGCGCCACACCGGCACGGGTCTGCGCGCGGCCGACATCCGTGCCCTCCAACTCCCCCTGCCGGCCGTCGATCTCCTCCCCGAAACGGTCGAAGAGCGCATCATCTGCTACGCCGATCTCTTCCACAGCAAGAGCCACCCCCTGCGTTTTCTCACCGCCGAGCAGGTGGCCGAGCGCGTTGGCCGCCACGGCGAAGAGGGGCTCTACACCTTCCGCCGCTGGCAAGCGCAGTTTGAGTAGTGGGAAATGAGTTGTCGTAAACAGGTAAACAAGATTCGTAAACGAGTAAACTCGTAGACGGGTAAACCAGAGAGTTACCCGAGCGAAACGCGCCGTCCTCATCGACCGTACCACGCGTTTACATTGTCTACTCGTCTACTTCGTTTACGTAAATCCCCAATTCGTCCACGAAACGCGCCGTCCTCGCCGACCGCACCACGCGTTTACTGTTGTCTACTCGTCCACTTCGTTTACGAAGCCCCCACTTCGTCCACGAAACGCGCCGTCCTCGCCGACCGTTCCACGCGTTTACATCGTACACTCGTCTACTCCGTCTACGAATATCCCCACTTCGTCCACGAACATCCCCCATCCTAACCCCATCTCCACCTTGCATCGTCCCGCCGTCCGCCATTTAGCCGCCCCGTTAGCGGCGTTGCTCCTCGGGCTTCTCACACTGGCCTGCCACACCACCGCGCTCCTCACCGGGCACGGCACCCCCGGCGCGCCCCAACGTCCCCTCTTTGCCGACACCGTCGACAGTCTGCCCACCGATGCCCACCGCCTGCGCACCACCGCCCTCGCCGACAGCCTCGCCGCCCGCAACGACAGCACACGCGCCCACGCCGAGCGCCTCAACCACGCCCTCGACAGCCTGCGCCACGCCCATTCTGCCGACAGTCTGGCCGCCCGCATCGCCGCCGACAGCCTCGCCGTGGCCAAAAATCCCCGCCTGAGCAATGCCGACAGCCTGCGTCGCGACACCACCGCCCGCGCCCAAGCCGACACCCTCCGCCTCCGCAAGTCGGGCCTCGACGCCCCCGTGGAATACACCGCCAAAGACAGCCTCGTCTACGACGCCGAGAGCGGACTCGCCCACCTCTACGGACAGGCCGATGTGAAGTATCAAAACATGGGTCTCAAGGCCGACTACATCACCCTCAACATGGACTCCTCGCTCGTGCGCGCCACCGGCGTGCCCGACAGCACCGGCCGCCTGCAAGGCCAACCCGTCTACACCCAAGGGAGCGAAAACTACGAAAGTCGCGAGATGGCCTTCAACTTCAAGACCAAGAAGGGCTTCATCAACGACGTGAAAACCACCCAAGGCACCGGCTATCTGCGCAGCGTCGAGGCCAAACGCACCGGCGACGGTAACTTCTATCTGCAAAACGCCCAATACACCACCTGCGACGCCCCCCACCCCCACTTCTGCCTCCAACTCACCCGCGCCAAAATCACCCCCGGCAAGGAAACCTTCTTCGGTCCCGCCTATCTCGTTGTGGCCGATGTGCCCCTGCCCGTGGCCATCCCCTACGGCTTCTTCCCCGTCAACAAAAAATACTCCTCGGGGCTCATCATGCCCACCTACGGCGACGAGACCGCCCGCGGCTTCTACCTGCGCGACGGCGGCTACTATTTCGCCCTCTCCGACCGCATCGACCTCAAACTCCTCGGCGAAATCTACACCCGCGGCTCGTGGGGCCTCTCGGCCGAGAGCAACTACGCCCGCCGCTACGCCTATCGCGGCAACGTCTTCGTCTCCTATCTCACCACCGTCAACGGCGACAAAAACCTCCCCGACTACAACAAGCAGACCTCCCTCAAAGTGCAGTGGAGCCACAGCTCCGACCCCAAGGCCAACCCCAACACCTCGTTCTCCGCCCGCGTCAACTTCGCCACCGAGAACTACGAACGCTCCAATCTCACCTCCCTCTACACGCCGCTGGCCTACACCCAGAGCACCCGCGCCTCGTCGGTGAGTTTCAACCACAGCATTCCCTCGCTCGGCCTCTCGCTTTCGGCCTCGGCCAACGTGTCGCAAGACATGCGCAACTCCACCCTCTCCGTCTCCCTGCCCGACGTTTCGCTCTCCGTCGACCGCTTCTATCCCTTCCGCCGCAAGAAAGCCGTCGGCAAAGAGCGCTGGTACGAAAAACTCTCGCTCTCCTACACCGGACAGATGACCAACTCGCTCACCTCCACCGAGTCGCAGTTTTTCCACACCCCCATTCTCAAGTGGCGCAACGGCATGCAGCACCGCATTCCCCTCAGCGCCACCTTCCAACTCTTCAAATACATCAACCTCTCGCCCTCCTTCAACCTCAACGGGCGCACCTATTTCTCGCGCCAGCGCAAATCGTGGAACACCGCCGCCGGCACCGAGCGCATCGACACCGTCTACGGGCTCTACAACCTCTTCGATTGGAACGTATCCCTCTCGGCCAACACCACCCTCTACGGCTTCTACAAGCCCGTGCGCTTCCTCTTCGGCGATCGCATCCAGGCCATTCGCCACGTCTTCAAGCCCACCGTCACCTTCTCCTTCGCCCCCGACTTCACCGACGAGGCGCGCGGTTTCACCACCCACTACGTTCGCACCGAAGCCGACGGCACCGTCTCGACCGTCAGCTACTCGCCCTACGCCCTCGGCGCCTTCGGCTACCCCAACTCCAAGCGGCAGGGCAACCTCCACTTCAGCGTATCGAACAATCTCGAGATGAAGGTCAAATCGGACGCCGACACCTCGGGCTACCGCAAAATCTCGCTCATCGACGAGCTCTCGGCCTCCCTCTCCTACAACCTCGCCGCGCAAGTGCGCCCCTGGTCCGACCTCAGCACCAACCTCCGCCTCCGCCTCACCAAGAGCTACACCTTCTCCCTCGCCGCACAGTGGGCCACCTACGCCTATGAGTTCGACGACAAGGGCAATGTCGTCGTGGGCAACCGCACCGAGTGGAGCTACGGCCGCTTCGGTCGCTTCCAAGGCATGAGCCAAAACCTTTCCTACACCCTCAACGGGCAGAAACTCATGACCCTTTTCGGCCTCCTCACCGGTCGCGGATGGGACAAAATCTTCCACCCCGATCGCGACGACAACCCCATGCCGCAACGCCGCGACCCGAACGCCGACCCCGACGAGGAGCAACTCGACAACGGCGATCCGCAAGAAGATGCCAACATCGACCCCATGCTCCGCAAGAAGAAAGACAAAGCCGAGCAAAAGGCCAAAGCCAAGGTCGACGAAGACGGTTATTTGGCCTTCGCCCTGCCCTGGAACCTCACCTTCTCCTACGGCATCTCGATGGTGGAAGACCGCTCGAAGCCCATTCGTCGCTCCAACATGCGCTACCCCTTCTCGTTCAACCAGACGCTCAACTGTTCGGGCAACATCACGCTGGCCAAGGGGTGGAACATCAACTTCACTTCGGGCTACGACTTCACGCGCCACGGCATCTCGATGACCACCGCCGCCCTCTCGCGCGACCTCCACTGCTTCCAAATGACCTGCAACGTAGTGCTCTACCCCTACTCGTCGTTCAACTTCTCCATCCGCGCCAAGGCTTCCGAGCTCGCCGACGCCCTCCGCTACGAGAAGCGCTCAGCCTACTCCTCGAACATCGATTGGTATTGAGGCGAGGGGAGTTGATGAGTTGACGAGTAGACGCGTAAACCAGTAAACACGTGAGTCACTCGACCGCATCTCGCGTCTACTCGTACACCCGTTCACTCGTCTACGAAAATAGTAAACACGTGAGTCGCCCGACCGCATCTCGCGTCTACTCGTTTACCGGTTCACCCGTTCACTAATATCCCCCCTATTCCCAAAAACCGGCCAAAGAAATCTCCAAAGTCCACGGCTTTTCGCCAAAAGCTCGCCCCTTTTCCGAAGGCGAAAAAAGGCTTAGCGGCACGTTCAACCTTCATTTCACCCCCACCTCCTAACTAACCCACCACCATGCACAAACAACTTTTCACCCTCCTCGTCGGCCTCGCCGCCCTCGTGGGACTTCCCGCCTGCAACACCGACCACGACAGCGAAGTGCACCTCCTCCACCTCCTTCCCGCGCAGGGACAAGCCCTCAACTGGTATGCCGACCAGACGGCCGACACTCTCGCCGTGCAAAGCACCGACAGTTGGACGCTCCGCCTCGATTTTCGCGATCCCCTCGACAGCACCCACCTGCACGTCAGCCCCAATGCCGCCACACTCCCGGCCGGCAATGCCACCGCCGCCAATCCGCGCCTGCTCACCACGCCCCTCCACTTCCGCCTCACCCCCAACACCTCGACCAAGGCGCTCGAAGCCACACTCACCATCCAACCCGCCACCGGCAAAATCGGCGCCCTCCGTCTCCCCCTGCGCCAAGCACCTTATCTCCACATCGCCCAACCCGCCCCGGCCTATGACGCGGCGAGCAAGCAAGTGGTGTTCAAAACCGAACTCCTTCCCGACGAAAAATACGCCAACCTCCATTTCCGCCTCTACGACGGCGAGAACGACGGCGAGAACGACACCCACGCCCTGACCTCCGACGCCGACTGGCTCAGCATTCCGGCCGAACACGCCCACCCCGCGAAGGGCGCACACCTCCTCCGCCTGAAAGTGGAGCCCAACCCGACGGAAAACGACCGCACGGCGCACCTCACCCTCACTTCCAACCACGTTTCGACCGTGATCACCTTCACCCAACGCGGCACGAAAAAGAAATAAGTGCCGGCGCGCCCTTGACCGGCCGCACCGCGCAAACGAATGGGCGGCCGAGATCAATCAGCGCCGCAGAAGTCCGGCGCAGCCTGCCGCCCACGAATCGACAAGTCCCCTTTCTGTTCTGAAAACTCCCCTCGACCCATGTCCAAAACACTCCTCTCCCTCTTTGCAGCGCTCATCGCCCTGCTCACCCTCCCCTCGTGCAACTTCGACGAAGAAAAGGAACACCACCTGCTCAACCTCCGCTATCTCAACGCAGACGCGCTCCACCTCTATGCCGACCAAACGACCGACACCCTCACGCTCACGGCCACCGACAGTTGGCACATCGATCTGCAATATCTCCACGCCGACGACGCCAACCACCTGCAACTCAGCCCCACCGCTCGCCAACTTCCGGCCGGCAACACCGCGGCGATTGCCACGAAACTCATTTGCAACCTCACCCCCAACACCGGCGACAGCGTGCGCCAAGTGAAGGTGCGCGTCACACCGGCCACCGATCGCATCGAACCCCTCAACTTCTACGTCATCCAGCACCCGCACCTGCACATTCAGTATCCGGCGGCGCAGTACGACCCGAAGACGAAAAAGGCGGTCTTCATCGGCGCTCCCTCCCGCTACAAGCCGACCGCCACACTGGCCTTCATCCTCTACGACAAGGACAGCACCACCCACTCGCTCACCTCCGATGCCGATTGGCTCACGGTGCCGGCACGCTTTGCCCGCCCCACCGCCGGCGCGCACTCCGTCGACCTCGAAGTGAGCCCCAACCCGACCGCCTCCGAGCGCACCGCCCACGTCACCCTCACGTCCAACGGCGTTTCGACCGTCATCACCTACGTTCAAGCCGCCGCTGGGGCGAAATGAAATCGGCGAACCGAAGTGGACGAGCGGACGATGCTGACAAAGTAAACGAGCATACGAGGTGAACACCGCGGACGAGCGGACGCGCTGCGCCGATCGTCACGCGTATTGACCTCTACCCCCGTCCACTCATTGCCGCTCCCCGACTTCCCCCTCCCCTTCTCCACGAAACTCAACCTCAAAATCCCAACCCATGCTCTCCACCCTCCTGCTCAGCAGTTTGCTCACGGTCGGCAGTCACCCCACCGCCGCCGGCACTCGCGCTGCGGCACCCCTCGTCGCCGCCCTTCATCGCAGCGATAGTCTCGGTCTCGACAAGATAGACCCGGCGCTCCACAGCCTTTATCTCGACGCACGCACGCACGCGCACCGCGGTGGGCACGACGGCACGGCCGAAGCCCTCGCCCACGTGCTGGTCGAGACCACGGCCGCCGAAGCCCTCGCCGCCGACTATCCCGACGCGCACCCCGCGGTGCTCGGCGACCACCTTGTCGCCCTGAGTGCCGACGTGGCGCAGCTCCGCCGCTTGGGCGCCGACCCGCGTGTGGAGAGCATCACTCCCCGCCGCACCTTCGCCCCGCTGCTCGACAAAGCGCGCCGCGCTGCCGACGTCGACCGCGTGCAAAGCGGCAAGTTGCTCGACACGCCCTTCGACGGGCGCGGCGTGATCATCGGGGTCATCGACCGCAGTTTTGAGTACCGCCACCCCGCTTTCCTCGACAAGGAGGGACGCAGCCGCATCCTCGCGCTCTGGGACCGCAGCGGTTACAAGCCCGGCGCCGACGGTTCGCTGCCGGTCGACAGCACCACGATCATCGACGGCACCGACAAGGTCGACCTCCAAGGGGGCGGCCACGGCACCCACGTGGCGGCCATCGCCGCCGGCAGCGAAGTGGGCAACGGCTTCCACGGTGTCGCCCCCGGCGCCTCGCTCGTGCTCATCCCCTCCACCTTCGAGGGCGCCGAGGTGATACAAAACGTGCGCTTCGTCCGCGGTTTTGCCGAGCGCCGCCGGATGCCCTGGGTGGTGAACCTGAGTTTCGGCTCGCAAATCGGCCCGCACGACGGCACCACGCCCTACGATCGCACGCTTTCCAAGCTCACCGGCCCGGGAGGCGTGATCGTTGCCGCCATGGGCAACGAGGGCATCGACAACCTCCACGTCGGCACCACCCTCCAACCCGGACAGACGCGCTACGTGCGCTTCACCCGCGAGAAAAAAGGCGAAAACGGCGTCTATCCCAACGCCGAACTCGCCCTCTGGGGGCAAACGCCCGACCGCACCGTGCGCTTCAAAGTGCGCCCCTACGTCCTGACGCAGGGCAAACTCGTGGCCTACGATGCGGCTTTCTGGAAACGCTGTGCCGACATCCGCTCGGGCGCCGACCGCAACAACCTCAAAGAGCACTGGAGCATCGTGCTGCGCATGAACCAAATTCGCGTCGATGTGAACGATCCCTCGGCCGAAGTAGTACTGGCCATCACGCTCCCCGGTTCGGAAAAGAGCGAACGCACCTTCCACCTCTGGGGCGAACGCCACCAAGGGGCTTTCTCTGCCACCGCTGCGCCGGGTCATGCGGCTGAACACCTCGCCCCCACCGCCGATTACCTCGTGGGCGAAGGCGCGGCCACCATTCCGGCGGCCATCGCGGTGGGTAGTTTCACTTCGCGCAAGGACTATCCCGACGCCCTCCATCCCAACGCGCGCGGCAACCGCCCGAACGTGGTGATCAACGGCCTCGATGTCGTGGGGTTGCGCAGCTATTTCTCGTCCAACGGCCCCGGTCTTGACTCCATCCGCGTGCGTCCCACCGTCTTGGCGCCCGGCAGCATGGTGTGCAGCGCCCTCAATGCGCTCGCACCGGGCTTCAATCCGGAAGCCCAAACCACCTTCGTGGCCGATGTGCTGAAGCGCGGCGATCGCACCTACTACTATGGCGCGATGCAAGGCACTTCGATGGCTTCGCCCTTCGTGGCGGGCTGCGTGGCGCTGTGGTTGCAGGCCAGTCCCACGCTCACGCCGGCCGACATCACCGACATCATCCGCCGCTCTTCGCGCCGCCCCTCGGCGATGAACAATGCGGAGTGGACACCCCTCTACGGCTACGGCCGCATCGATGCCTACAAGGGTTTGCAACTCGCCTTGCAACACGCCAAGACAACGGGCATCGCGCGGCCGTCGCACAGCGCAACGCCGGTTTCGCTCGACCTTTCGGCCGACGCGTGGCGCATTCTCTTCAACGCCGACGAACCGCAGGCCACCGTCACGCTCTCTTCGCTCGACGGTCGCACCCTCCTCACGCGCACCCTCCAACGGCCGCGCCAGGGTAGCGAACTCGTGCTCTCGCCGGCCGACCTTCCCACCGCTACCGCCGCCCCGCATGTGCTGATCCTGCGCATCGTCACTCCGGGTGCCGTCGTGACGCGAAAGGCCATTCGCTGAATGTAAGAAAGTGGACGGGGAGACGGGTAAACAAGTAGACGGGTAAACAAGTAGACGCGTGAGTCACTCGACCGCATCACGCGTTTACGCGTCTACTCGTTTACTACCCCACTTGGAGTGGACGAGTAGACAAGCGTAAACAAGTAGACACGTGAATCACTCGACCGCATCACGCGTTTACACGTCTACTCGTTTACTCGTTTACGAACCCACTTGGAGTGGACGGGTAGACACGTGCGTCACTCGACCTCATCGCGCGTTTACGCGTCTACTCGTTTACTCGTTTACTACCCCACTTGTCTACGCCCCCACCCGTTTACCCGTCTACGAATTCCCCCGTTTACTACAATCTCCCCATGCCCACTCTCCTCCGCTTCCTCCTTCCGCTCTTCGCGCTCATCCTCTTCCATTCCTGCGACAGCGTGGAGCGTCCCGACCGCTGGCGTGAAGACCCGCACGCCATCGTGCCGCAACGCAACGTGCTGCTCGTCGACTTCACCGGCCAACGCTGCAGCAACTGCCCCGCCGCCGCCGACCTCGTGCACTCCCTCACCGCCGGTGCCGCCGGCGCACGCATCATTCCCGTCGCCGTCCACGGTGGCCCCCTCGCCCTCCAAAGCCAAAGTTCGCCCGTCGGGCTGGCCAATGACGACAGTCGCCGCCTCACCGACAGCGCCGCGGTGAGTTCGTGGCCGATGGGCAGCGTCGACCATGCCGGACGCGGCGCACTGCTCCGCCCCGCAGCGTGGAACAACGCCCTCGCCGACCGACTCACCCTCGATGCCGACCTCCCGGCGCAACAATCGCTCCTCGCCGCCGCGCAAGTGACGCTCCCGGCGCGCACCTTCACCTACGCGCTGCAACCACGCCACCTCACCCGCGCCGACGGCACGCCCGATCCCGACACCTATCTCCACCTTTGGCTGGTCGAAGACAGCGTGGTGGCGCCCCAAATCTTGGCCGACGGCACCGAAAATGCGCGCTACGTCCACCGCCACGTGCTGCGCCTCAACCTCACCCGCGACGGCGCCATTCGCCTCCCCGCCCCCCGTGCCGGCAGCACCGCCCCCGCCATGTCGCGCCCCCGAGTGACCACAGCGCAGTCCCTTGCCGACACGCCGCACGCGCTCGCCACCCCCTCGCGCCCCCTCCGCGCCGGCTCGTCGGCAACCGCCGCCCCCGGTAGTCCGGAAGCCGTGGCCGATGCCCTCACCGGCCGCATTTCGGGGCAAATCACGCTGCCTGTCGGTTTCGGTTTGTCCGCACGTTTCGCCACGACCACGCGTCTCAACGTCCACCGCCTCAAACTCATCGCCTTTCTCACGCACGGCCGTTCGGGCACCGTGCGTGCCGTCGCCGCCTCGCGCGTAGAAGTGCGCTGAAGCGCGGCCATGTTTCCGGAAAGCGCGTCCATTCTCTTGAGCAACCACGCCCTAATTCTTGAGTAACCACGGCATTTTCAAAAGGACAAGGCCGCATTCTCCGGAAACCGCGGCCACATTGTCAAAAACAAGGCTTTTGCTCTGAAAAGCATAGCCGACAGCTCGAAAAATCACGCCCATATTGTCAAAAAACAAGGCTTTTGCTCTGGAAAGCATAGCCGACAGCTCGAGAAATCACGCCCATATTGTCAAATACTTTCGCAAAACTCTACCTATGTTCCTCCATTTTTTCCGCACACACGGCCGATCGGCCGTCCACACGCCACGCATGAGCGCCGGTTTCGCCCTCCTTTTCGCCCTCTTGCTCAGCACCCTGCCCCTCAACGCGCGCTTGGTGTTGCGCCACGGCGACCAAGTCCTTTCGCCGGCCGACACGGTGCGCATCACGGTCGTGGAGCAGCGCACGGAATACCCCTCCGACGATCCCGCCAACCCCGACCCCTTCACGGTCGTGGACTTCAAATATCCCGATCTCGCCTCCTACACCGTCGGCACGGACGTGTCCCTCAACGCCCCCCTCGACTTCTCGGCGCTGGTGGAGAATGTTTCGGACTTTTCCCTCCAGTGGTGCGGACTCACCCACGAGTGCAACTTCCTCTCTGCCCGCGGCGACCGCGAAACGCGCAACGCGCGCCTCACCGCCGAGAAACCCCGCCTGCCCCTCGAGCTGGAAGGCCGTTTTGAGGCCAACCGCTACGGCCATGCCGTGGCGCGCCTGACACTCACCCCCACCGCGCCCGCAGAAGCCCCCACCACCTACGTAGTGCGCTTCACCTATCCCGCCCCCTCCGCCCTGCGTCGCGTCGCCACGCCCCTCCCCGTCGACGCCGGCCTCTACGATCTCGCCGGTCGCCGCGTCGTGCGCCCCCGTCCCGGCCACATCTACCTCCGCGCCGGCCGCAAAGTCGTCGCGGAGTGACCCATCGTGTACCCAAAATCACCCAAATGGGTACATGAGAAACCTATCATGTACCCAAAATCGCCAAAATGGGTACATGAGAAACCCATCATGTACCCAAAAACGCCAAAACGGGTACATGAGAAACCTATCATGTACCCGAAAACGCCAAAATGGGTACATGAGCCCCCCTCTCCCCCGTTCCAACCCCCTTGTCCCCTTTCATTCAGCCGAACATGCTCAAGAAACACACCCTTTTTGAAATTCGCCATCTTCGAGAATCAGAAGACCGCGTCGAATTCAAAAAAGCCAATCAGGGGCTTTTCTCCTACAATGGCTCGGGAAAGAGCAAAACGTCCGATCGCCGAAAGTGCATATTGGGTTATGTCGTGGCCTTTTGCAACGAAGGTGGGGGCGAATTGATCTTCGGTGTCGACGATGCTTACCCTCATCGCATCGTCGGCACGCAACAAAGTGAAAACCAACTCGGGCAATTGGAATCCGATATCTATCGAGATGTCGGCATTCGCACCGCGGTCTATGAACTATTTGAGAATGAAACCGATCGCACAGGGCGCGTGCTGGTCATTCACATCCCCGGTCGTCCGAAAGGTAAACTCTACAAATTCGAGGATGTCCCCCTCATGCGCGTGGGAGAAGAGTTGAAAGTCATGCCCGACGACGTCATTCGCGACATCCTGCTCGAAAACGAGAACGACTTCTCGGCCGAAATCTCCCCCGCTGCCACCCTCGACGATTTAGATGCCGAAGCCATCGAGATCCTCAAGAGAAAATATGCCGCGAAACAACGCAATTCGCATTTTCTCACCCTCGAAAACGCGCAAATTCTCAATGATCTCGGACTGATTTGCGGCACACAAGTCACCTACGCCGCCCTCATTTTGGTAGGGAAAACCTCGGCCTTGGCGCGCCTGCTCCCCCAAACGAAAGTCGTCCTCGAATATCGGCACGACTCCCATGCCATCCCCTATGCCAATCGCATAGAATATGACACTTGTTTCTTCAAAACAGCCGATCGGCTATGGCATGACATCAATTTGCGGAACGACAAAATCGATATTTCCGACGGACTTTACCTTCTCAATCTCCCGCTCTACAACGAAGAAGTGGTGCGCGAGGCCGTCAACAACGCCATCGCCCACCGCGACTATCGCTGCCAAAGCGAAATCTTCGTCCTGCAATCTCCAGAACAGCTCATCGTGAAAAATGCGGGTGGCTTTCCGCGCGGCGTCAACCTACAAAATCTACTCAGTGTCTGCAGCACGCCCCGCAATCGCCTCCTGGCCGACGTGCTCGCCAAGACCGGTGTGGTGGAACGCTCGGGGCAAGGCATCGACAAAATCGTCAAAAACACGCTCTCGGAAGGTAAAAAAATGCCGGACTACAGCCACAGCGACGATTTCGGTGTCGAATTGCACCTCTCCTCCGAGATCGAAGATGTCGCCTTCGCCCTCTTTCTCGAAGCCATGCAAAAAGAGCTGCCCGAAGAGCAGCGACTTTCTGTCTTTGAAATCGTGGCACTCAACCAAATCAGAGAAGAGAGTCACGCGAATCTGCCTGCCGACACGCTACAATCGCTCCTCAGCAAAGGAATGATCGAGAGGCGCGGACGCACCAAAGGCACACACTATGTTTTGAGCAAGGTCTATTACGAATATAGCGGCAACGAAGGCCTGTATTCCAAGCATTTGCGCTGGAACGAAAAGCAAGCGCAAATCTGTATTCTCGGACATTTTGAAAATTTCAAACGTGCCAAGATGAAAGATTTCGTGACGGTGCTCGAACCCCACATGACGCGGCGGCAAATTCGCATGCTAATCGACCAACTCGTGACACAAAACATGTTGTTGCGCGTCGGCAAAGGTTCTGCCACTCACTACGAACTACATCCAGACTACGAGAAGCAACAAAAAATGCAAGCACAAGCGCTCGAAATCGGCATGGCTGCGCTCCAAAACCAAGACGAGCGCGGAAAATCCACAACCGATCAAAACACAGACAACACTCTGTGAACCAAAACATTGGAAATACGTCCAAAACGCGTCCAAGATCACAACAAAAACAACAACAACGACGCAAAAACAGTGCAAAACGAGCGAACAACCCGCTCGATATCAACACTTTGCGAATACGTCCAAAACGCGTCCAAAACACTTTCACCACACAAGTGCACCATTCGCACGCCCAACCTCCGGCTCGCCCTCGCCGATTGCCCCTCCTTCCCCGACTTGCCCTGTGTGAAAACGAACAGCTTTCGGCAAGTGCTTAAATAGCCCCCAGCCCCCCAGCCCAATGACACTATGGAAAGACTCCGTCGGACTTTTCCGCGTGCCCACCGACGATATTGCCTACATCGAGGCCTCCGGCAACTACTGCGACGTGCATCTCTTCAACGGCGAATCCGTGACAATGACGTTTCAGTTGCACTACTTCGTCGAAGTCCTCGGCATGCTGCAACAGAATTTCTTTCTACGCGTGGGCAAAAGCCTGATCGTGAACAAAAATTTCGTTTACGCCATCAACGTCACCAATCAAGAACTGAAACTCATGGACTATCGCGCCCACCGCAGTTTCAGACTCAGCGCTTCGAAGGAAGCCCTCAAGGAATTGAAGAGCGTTTTGGAACTCGAACACAAATGACCATGGAACACACCGAAGACAACCCCCTCCAAGAGCAGCCCCTCTTCACGATCGAGCACGAAACCGACGACCCCACCGCACAAGCCGTGGGCGAAGCCCCCATCATCACCATCGAGCGCTACAATGTGGAGGACGAACGGCAGCTCCCCCCCGCGGTGAAAAAGCGCAGCGCCCTCCAAACGTGGAGCCTCCGCCTCCTGTGGTTCGTAAGCGCCGCCGTGCTCCTCGTCGGCCTCTACGCCGCCAAGCGCCTATACAACTATTATTACAACCTCGGCGTGAGCATCTCCGTCTCGCCCCAGGACAACCTCCGCAAACTCGACCGCATGCGGATGGAAAACAGCCCCTCGGAAGTGCAACTCAAGCGCGATTCCGTGCTCGGCGTGGCGCTCGACATCTACGAATGGCACAACGTCAAGGCCGAACTCACCCTCGCCGAGCCCGACACCGCCGACCACAACGTGCTCCTCTACACCCGCACCGCCGACTACACCGCCACCGGCGAATACATCGGCTCGTTGGTGGTAGACGGCGAGGAGAAGCAGAGCGACGTCTCGCGCCTCGGCTACTGCGCCCTCAAAAACGGGCACGCCGTCATCGGCATCTCGCGCTTCGACGACCTCCGGCGCGCCATGGTCGACGCCGACGGCTCCTACTTCCGCCAGTTCGTCCTCGTCTCCGACGGCCAACTCCCCCCGCGCTTCACCCTCCACGGCAAAGTGGAGCGCAAAGCCCTCGTTCGCACCGCCGACGACCAACTTTGCGTCGTCGCCACGCGCCACCCCGAAACCCTTTGGAGCTTTGCCGACGCCTTGCGCGAATACGGCTACGTCGATGCCATCTATCTCACCGGCGGTAACCAAAGCGGCTTCTACCGCGCCCCCGACGGCACGCCCTATTTCACCGAAGAAGCTGCCCGCTATCGTACTGACAAGCACCACGGCGTCGCCCC